>OODK01001161.1_pt1 | contig 14636 bp, 25 predicted proteins | sample 1671371 | NCBI WGS metagenome assembly OODK01 (sample SAMN06348150, study PRJEB24527) | human gut metagenome | biome: human gut; feature: ankylosing spondylitis patient; material: feces | host: Homo sapiens | place: China | collected 2015-10 | reverse complement strand
TGTGCTCTTCCGATCTTATAGACCGTGTGCTTCATCCACGGATGGAGCGGACATATCACCAAACAACTGCGCTGAACGATTTTACACACAAAATCACCCCCTTTCTGCTATTCAGTATAGCAGAGAAGGTAAACGAAAACAACGCCGAGCAGGCGGAAGGGAAGGGGTGAGGGACGTTAGATGGCTTTTTACGAAAAGATTTCCGACTACATTGAACAGAATGGCATTAAGCAGACTTTTATCGCTGACAAGTGCGGTTGGACTAAACAGAAGCTCTACAACTTATTACACGGTAGAAACCGTATATCGGTGGAGGACTATGAGGCAATCTGCGAAGCACTGAGCGTGCCTTTCGATTTCTTCTGTACGAAAAAACAAAGACCACCAGCGTAAGCTGATGGCCTTTGCGAAACGGTTATCTTGCTGCCGCGATGAGTGCATCTGAAATAGACTTTGCGAGTTCGTTCAGCGCACTGGTGTTAGCAGCACAGATTTCCTCGACAAGCTGCTTGCTCTGCTCGTCTGCGGCCGACTTTTCAAGAATTGCGGAACAGTTTCGAGAAAATTCATCACCGATACAGCCGAGCTCAGCCTGCAGCCTGTCATAGATTTTGTAATCCATGCGCGATCTCCTTTCATAGAATTTCGCCATATTCTTTAGGGCTCCACCTCTTGAGACGTGCAAGGATACAATTCTATTGTTACATATTCCTTAATTGTAGTCAACAGAAACATTACTGAAAGGGATGAAACAATGAAGTACGAAGTTTGGGTCAAGCGCTTAGAACCCGAAAACGGGTGTGATTGGACGCAGTTTTGGTGTACCACCCATGATGGAGCACTGGAACGCGTTGCTGAGTGGCTTGATAAGGCTGAGAAGATCGAGGTGCATATCAAATGAAACCTTACAATGAATATCTCGCCATGACGGCAGAACAGATCATGGCTGACCCGGAAGCGCCGGAGAGCCTGCGGATCGCGGCCCGCATTGAGCTTGAGAAAGCACAAAAGTTCAATTTAGAGGCAGAAGCGGCGCGGACGGCAACAGACAAGCCGGTTTAAGCATAGGCTTTAGAAAGGGGTGGTTACGGTGGCAATCGTTAAAACATATCATTATCCGAACGGTACGGTCTACATTGACGACGACTGTTACCGTGACGTTCCGCCGTATGAAATGCAGCGGCGCATTGAGCGGCTGCAGAAAACGGCGTGGGAATTACTGATGAATCAGGAACGGAGGAAGAAAGATGAAGGCAAGTAAGTTTATGATGAGCCTTTCGGCGGCGGTATTCGGCGGCGTGATGTACATGCAGATCGCGGGTGCCTGCAGCCGCATGCAGGCGGCGGTGCTCGGAACGGCGATGCTGGTATGCATGGCAATCTGCTATGCCGACCTGCAGCGCGAAAAGCGCCGGAAGGCCATGCAGGAGGATAAGGCCCGCAGGGCGGCTCGCGTCTCCATGGACAAAGCGGCGCACATTGCATACCGCGCCGACCTGATGAGGCAGATTCGCTGATGGCTGACTGGAAGAAAAACCGGCAGAAGTTCCAGATGCCGCATGACCGGGTGGAACGCTGTATGCGGTATGTGAAGGCCGTCGAAAAAGCAAAGCGGAAGGCTGAGAAAGCCAAAAGGGCCGCAGCGCGACCGGAGCCTGCGCAAGGAACGGCCGAGTTCGAGGCGCTGCTGCTCGAACGGTGGCAGGCTCGGCAGGAGGCTAAAAAACAGGAGGGCGGCCATGCAGAGATTTAGCGGATTGGAGATCAAACCGTATTCTCAGCTGACCGAGCTGCCGCGGGTGCGGATCGACAGGGTGCGCGTTGAGGTTCAGCGCACCCTGTTCGGCGAGGTGGAGTATCACCTTGTCGGCACCTACGGTGACGAGGGAAGGGCGTACCCGATCTGTCAGCCGTTTGCCGAGCTGCCGGACGTATGGGAAAAAAAGAAAGAAATTGAAAGCGCCATTTTCAAGGCGCGCCAGGAGGAACAATATGCGAAAAAAAGAAAAGACGCGGGTTATCTGGAGACACCCGCAGGGCCGGTTTGAGCTGCGGGAAACCGAGCATTACAGCATGTTTGAGGGTCGTACATATCACACACGCGAGTGTGTATTTACGCCGCAGGACGATGCGCGCGGGCTGTGCAGCGAGGTGCCGACAGGCATTTTTGTGCCGGAACTGTGTACGCCGCAGAAAGGCGTGCAGGGTCCGGTCAGCGACGCGGACGTAGACCAATGGTGCGAATGGTACAAAGCCGGCAAAAATGTTGCGGATATCGCTGAGATGGCAAGACGCAGCAAAGCTACTGTTGCGGCGCGTCTGCGCACGCGCGGACTGCTGCCCGATCCCGTTCCGCGCGTGACGGATGAGGAAGTACGCGAAATGGCGCGGCTGTTTGCTTCCGGCCTGTCCGTGCGCGAGGTTGCGAAGGCAACCAAACGAAACATGAGAACAGTACGCGAACACTTGCGAGAAACGAGGGCTATCAGATGAGTTTACATAAGATCAAGGCGGCAGTGGACGCCGCCAAGGACAACGCCCGCCAGATGGGCGAGGTTGTACTGATGATCGCCCAGGCGGACGAGCACGCCGCAGAGGTGATCGCCGCTGACCTCGATAATCCGGAGATGAGCTTCGACAAGTGCTTCGCGGCGCTTCGTACATATGCGCAGAAGCATCAGAAGGGCGGTTTCTGGGGGTGCATGTGCAACAGCTACGACCCCGAGAACCCGGTGATCAAGGTCGCGGCTGACTTTTACAAGGTGGATTTGGGTGCGGCGGCAAGCGAGACGCCGGAAACCCAACCGCTTGGGCGCGGCAGTGATGATCTGGATTTGATGGATCTGCTGTAAGGAGGCGGGAATGTGTTTGAGGTCAACGATATTCCGCCGATTGACGGCTGTGAGCTGCAGGAACTGATCGGTGAGAACGTTCGGCACGAGGAATTTTTGTTCTTCCGTATCAACCACGGGGATGATCTCGACTGGATCCTCGGCGAAGCCGATGATTACGAGTGCTTTTGCACTGCGTGTCAGCAGCATTTTGCTGAGGACCGCAAGAGCGGCCCTGCGTCCTACTGGGATACCTGCCCACGGTGCGGGGCACGGATCACGCCGCGCCGATGGAACAGCGGCAAGGCGAAATTCCTCGCACTGACGGCGTTCGCATTCCACTTTTTCCAGCCCGGGGAGCACGGGGATATGTGGCTGACTTCCTGCCAGGTGCGGATGAACCCCGACTTCCAGAGCGGGAAGTATCTGGCGAACGAATATGCGCGTTACTGCTTTTCCGAGTTCGGTTCGCGCAAGTGGATCTGGAAGGAGAACGGCTGGAAACGAACGAAAAGCATCTGTTTCAAGCGGTGGCAGGCGATGGGAGGATACTGCTACGATAACTTCTGGGCACTGCCGAGCGAGCAGGAGCTTACGGGAAGCTGCCTGCGGTACAGCCAGCTGACGCAGGCCTGGAGCTGTGTGCCGGATCTGCCGGAGTATCTGGCGTTTTACCTGAAGTTCCCGGGGGCGGAATACCTCTGGAAAATGGGGTTTGGCCGGTGGCTGGTCGAACGGCAGGAAGGCAAGGGGCATTAGTTTCGGAAGCTGGTTAACCTGCGGGCGAATGAGCCGAAACGGCTGTTTCTGCACCTCAGCAAGGCGGACCGCCGCCTGTTGGGGCGGGAACGGGTAAACCTCGCGGACGGTGCCGCTTATCAGGAGCTGCGGCAGGCCGGTGCGGTGGAGTGCAGCGAGGACGGCCTGCTATATGCCTGCGCAACGGTACGGTGCCGGTTTGTGTGGCAGACGACTGCCGAACAGTGCGGCTTGAGCGGAAAAGAGCTGCGGAAGTACATCGAACGGCAGGCGCGGCGCTCCGGTTTGACGATCGGCGCGGTGATGCATGAGTTTACCGACTATCAGGCGCAGCTGGAACGGCTTGCGCCGAATGCGGACAGGCTGCCGGACGATCTGCATGAGGCACATGCCCGGCTGAGCGGACGCGAACGGCGGCTTATGAACCGCGAGAAAAACGAGAAGTTCCGCACGCGGCGTCATCTGCTGGCGTGGATGCGGTGGAAGTACAAGGGTATGTTTATCCGCCCGATCGACAGCGCAGAGGAAATTGTGCGCGAGGGCGAGGAACAGAACAACTGCGTTGCAGGCTATGCCACGCGGCACGCGGACGGCAAGACCATCATCATGGTACTGCGCCGGTGCAGTGAGCCACGTAAGCCGTGGCACACGGTGGAGATCGACCCGGCAACGCTGAAATGCAGGCAGTGCTACGCCGCGCACAATCACAAGCGCACACCGGAGGCTGCGGAGTTTATGGACAAGTACCTCGACCATTTGCGCGAGGTCACGAAAATGATAAGGAGGTCAGCTTAAATGAGCGAAAATGTGGTGGCGGTACGCTCGATCGAAATCGTAACCGCGGAAATCACGATGATCCGGGACAATGCCCGCAAGGTTTTTCTGGAGAGCGTGATCCAGATCGGCACGCGGCTTGAGGAGGCCAAGCAGATGGTGCCGCAGGGCGAGTGGACGGCTTATCTGACGGACAAGCTCGGCTACAAGCCCAGCACCGCGCAGAATTATATGCGCATTGCGCGCGAGTTCGGCGGCGGGCAGGTGAGCCTTACCGGCAAGACGGCGGCGGATGCCTTTGGACAGTTATCCTATTCGCAGATTCTGCCGCTGCTCGGCATGGCTGAGGAGGAGCGCGAGGAGCTTGCCGAGGAGCACGATCTGCCGAGCATGTCGAGCCGCGAGATTGCCGCTCTGGTCAAGGAGCGGGACGAAGCCAAGGAGGCCGCGGACCTTGCAAAGAGCGCGGCGGACTCCGCACAGGTTGCCGCCGATGAAGCGCGCAAAGAAGCGGTTGCCGCCAAAGGCCGCGCCTGCGAGACGCGCAAGACGCTTGACAGCGTGACGGCAGACCGTGACAATGCGCTTGCTGAGGTCAAGCACTTGCAGGAAGAACTCGACAAGATGGAGGACAAGCCCGCCGAAGTTCGGGAACTGACTGAGGAGGAGCTGGAGGAAATCCGCTCCAAGGTACGCGAGGAGAACGCCGAGGCCGCCAAGGCTGCTGAGGAGCGCGCCCGCGCGGCTGAGGAGAAGCTGGACAAGGTGAAGAACCCTGCGGCGCACAAGGTCAATTTTCTGTTTGGCGAGGTGCGCGGACTGGTCGAACGACTCGAGCAGGCGCTCGCGGAGCTGCAGCAGTCTGATGAGGCCGCCCGCGAGAAGTTCGCAAAGGTGATTGCGGACTGGCTGTGCAAGGAAGGGGATCGTCTGGCGTGAAGAAGAAAGGCAAAGGCAAGCCGCGGGGCATGAATTACGCCGATGTGCTCAAGGCGCGGCGGGATCGCTTGCAACTGGCGATGGATGAGGCGGCGCTTTTGAACGTCGAGCAGAGCATGCAGCGGTATCTCTGGCTGATGGCGGTCAGCCTGCACGATGCTTACGGCTTCGGTCCGGAGCGCCTGCAGAAGTTTTTCGAGGCGTTTCAGGAGAACTCGGACGAGCTTGCGAAAATGCGGGCAGAGGTAGACGACGATTACGCCTTTGAAAAGCTGCGGCTGCGGGCGGAGGACGTCAGCCGGATGGATATTCGCTATTACGGGAAACTCAAGATTGATTAGGAGGAACTGATACATGAATGCAAAGAGAGCGGCAAAGCTGATGCAGATCGCCCATTATTACGGCGAGGAAAAGCAGGTTTGCAAGCTGATGGAAGAATTGGGCGAGGCTACGAGCGCGGCAAGTGAGGTGCTGATGCTGCTCAGCTATCACGAGCAGGGCGGCAAGAAACGAGATTTGACCGCGAGACTGGAACACCTTGCCGGAGAACTGGCTGATGTGGTCAATGTCACTGAGCAGATTATTCAGCTTTTTGGACTGGAAACCGATTTTAAGGTGGCCCGGCACGCGGGAATTCAGAAAACGCTTAAGCGGATTCGGGAGGAAATGAGCAATGCGCAGCCCGGCAGAGACGGCACACCTGGTTGATTCGCATTACAGTCGGTCGTTTGGACGACCGCCGGATAATGAAATGCGTGAGTTTATCCGGAACGCTACCGAGCACGGTTTGACGGCGGACGAGCTGATCAACTGCATGACTGCGGCTGTGGTTACTTATGGTTTTGGCGCCTATGAGCGCGATTATCGAAAGGTTTTTGTGGCCGAGGCGCGGAAGGTTTGGAAGATGAAAAACGGAAAAGAGAAAGCCAGCCCGTGATGGGCTGGCTTGATCTGGCTTTACATTTTATATGTTCATTTGCAGATGCATGAGTCGAAATGGACGGAGGATTTTTATGTTATATCAAAAACAGGAGTGCAATGGTGCGCTCTATCAGATGTGTTTATATTCCATGGGCACGATGCCGGGCATGTCGCCCAGGCAGAGGGCCGGACGGCGGCGGACAACCGAGAAGGCCAAGCAGGAGATCAACCGGCGGCAGCGCAAGTGGCGGCTGATGCAGCTGATCAACGCGAATTTTGTGAGCGGTCGGGATCTGTTTGTGTGCCTGACGTATGCGCCGGAGGCGTCCAGGGCGCGGGCACTCGAAAAATTCCACGCGAAGATGAAAAAGGCGTATGCAAAGATTGGCCTTAAATACAAGTACATAGCAGTAACAGAGGAGCACGACATGGACGGCGAGCCGGTGCGGCTGCACCACCACCTGATCCTCAGCGGCGCGCACGGCGTGCAGTTGGCCGAGGTGGTGCGCGAGTGCTGGCCGCATGGTCTGGCCGATGTGCGCACGCTGCGCGAGGGGGCGGATTTTTTTGAGGACACCGCCATCTATCTGCTCAAGGAGGACAGCCACAAGGGCAAGGGCGCCCGCCGGTACTCCACCAGCCGCAATCTCACGCCGCCCGCCGAGCCGGTGCGGCTCAGACTGGGCGAGGAGGAGGAGGCCGAAGTGCCGCCCGGCGTGAAAGTCATCGAACATGTGCAGAACGCGAATGAGTTCGGTCGCTATGAGGTTATGGTCGGCCGCATTTACAACCAGGCGGCGTTTAGCGCATGGTGGCAGATACAGCGACGCAGGGCTGCTCCCGATCCGTGGGAACGCCTGCGTAGGAGACGGCAAAGAAAAGTTTAAGATATCGGCGGCCGGGTCCGCCTGACAGCCTTGTAGGGGGTCTAACAATTCCCCTGCGGTTTGTCGGAGAGGTTCGGACGAATGAATACAGAACGTAATCACATTACTGTTTGTGCTCTCTCAAAGGACGGAGCGCGCGGAAGCGCGTAACGGTGACGAGCGCAAGGCGGAAGGCCGATGCGGCAGGAGGTGTATCTGGTGACAAAAGACAGATTGCGGCAGATTGAAAGTCTGGTCTGTGAACTGGAAGAAGAAAGAGAACGGTTTGCGCGCGAGGCGCGGCACCACAAGCGGATCGAGGAGACTTACGGCGTCGGTTGTCTGTTTGGCCGGGATGCACTGGACGCGGCACGGGATAGGCTGCAGGCCATTGAGGCCGAGTGCCAGGATGAGCGCGACACGGTGCGGCAGTGGATCGACAACGTTTCAGACTCCATGACCCGGCGCGCCCTGCGGCTGCGGTACCTGGACGGCAAAAGCTGGAGCGAGTGCGCCCGCCGGATGGGGTATGCCGATGAGAGCGGGCCGAGGAAGCTCGTGGAGCGATACCTGCGGATTGGGTGACGCGCATGCACCCTGTCCGCTTTGCTGTGCCCTGCGGTGTAAAAATAGAACATGCCCAAATGGGCAGGTGTGCAGGAGCGCCGAAAAACGTAAAAATAACATGGTTTTCCGCTTTGTTTTACAGATGTAAAGCAAAGTCAAGAATACAACTTTACAAAACATCAACAAGGAGTGGATAACATGGCAAACGGAGCAAAATTAGCGTATGTGCGCGTATCGACCGAGGAACAGAACGAGGCGCGGCAGGTGGAAGCCTTGAAGCAGTATGATATTGACAAGTGGTTTATCGAGAAGGTGAGCGGCAAGGATATGAACCGCCCGAAGCTGAGGGAAATGCTGGACTATGCCCGAGAGGGCGATACAATCTACATCCACGACTTTTCCCGTATCAGCCGAAGCGTTGCTGACCTGATGACGTTGACCAAGGATTTACAGGAACGCGGCATCCATCTGAAAAGTAACAAGGAGGGCTTTGACACCATGACCCCTATGGGGCGTGCGATGATCGGCTTTATTGCGATCATCAATCAGTTTGAGCGGGAAAACATGCTGGAACGTCAGCGGGAGGGAATCGAGATCGCCAAGCGCGAGGGCAAGTACAAGGGACGGAAAAAGACGGAGATTGACGATATTGCCGGTGCATATCATGACTGGGTAACACGGCACAAGAGCAAGGCAACGATCGCACGGGAAAACGGGATCAGCAGGCCGACACTGGATCGGCTGCTGAAAGAGTACGAGCGGGAGGTTGTTGCGAAATCGAATAGCTGAAAACACAAGCGCTTAGGCGGGCTGTATGGCTCGGCTGAGCGCTTTTTTGCTGTCAGAACAAAGTTGTCCGTTTTGTCCGATTTTCCCGATTATACTTAGGTTTAGCGGGAACGGGACAAAACGGACGGTCCGTTGCACTCGTTTTATCCGCGCTCGGCGCGGGTAAGAGGTTAGCGGCCTACTGGCTGTCCATTTTTCCCGATTATACTTGTATTCAGCAAAACAAGACACGCGCGGGAGGTGATTGGATGCAGCAGCGCGGGAGTAAGTATGACCAGAAAATCAAAGACGAGGCGCTGGCACTGATTGCGTCCGGCGTAAAAATCTCCAATGCGTCGGTGCGGCTCGGAATCCCCAAGAGCACGTTATCGGATTGGGTACATACCCAGAACGAGAGCGACGAGGACGGTGTGGCTGCCCGGCGGGAGATACGCCGCAAACAGATCGCTCGGTGCGAGAAGATCGGGGACAAGGTTCTGCGTGCGCTCGACCGCAAGGCCGAGGCCGCTGCGAAGGACACCCGGACCATCAATGACGGTCTGGCGGTGCTCGAAAAGGCTGCTAAGGACGGCGTGATCGGGCTGAGTGAGGCCGAGGTGGCAAGTCTCAGAAACGTTGTAAGCGATTACACCGGCGTCGGCCTGCGCGAGCTGGCCGGAACCATGAAGGATGTTGCGGCAAGACAGGAAACGTTGGAGCAGCACCTCGGCGAGAAGGAAGAAGCTGCTCCGGAAATCAACCTGCAGCTGACGCTCGTTGACCCGACAAAGGCGGTAAGCGATGAATCTTGATTTTCAGATTACGCCCAAGCAGCAGCTGTTTATGGACACGGATGCTTTCGAGGTTCTTTACGGCGGTGCGGCAGGCGGCGGCAAGACGTTTATTCAGGCGCTGGACGCTCTGGTGTATGCGCTGCGGTATCAGGGCAGCAGACAGCTGATCCTCAGACGCACATTTAAGGAGTTGGAACGCTCCATGGTGCCGCAGACGATGGAGTTGTATCCGGCCAGTGTTGCCAGCTACAACACAAGCAAACACATTTGGAAGGTTGGCAAATCAACCATTGAGATGGGATACATTGCAACCGAGGGCGATGTGCAGCAGTACCAGTCCGCCGAGTATGACGTGATCCGGTTCGACGAGATGACGCATTTCACCGAGAGCATGTACACCTACATGATCTCTCGTGTGCGTGGCACGCGGCCGTTTCCGAGACACGTCAAATCGACCGCTAACCCCGGCAGTGTGGGACATACCAACGCCAAGAGCCGGTTTATCGACATTGGCGCTCCGATGGAGGTGCACCGCTGCGAGGGCGGCACGCGACTGTTTATTCCGGCAAAGCTGGAGGACAACCCGTTTCTGCTTTCCAAAGACCCGCAGTATGAGGAACGAATGAAGAACCTGCCGCGCGAAATCTACATTGCACTGCGTGAGGGCAACTGGGATTACTACGTCGGACAGTATTTCACCGAGTTCAAGCGGGAGCTGCACGTTGTTCGTCCGTTTGAGATCCCGGCATGGTGGAGACGGTATGTTGCGATCGACTACGGCCTCGACATGCTGGCGGCATACTGGATCGCGGTGGATGAGAACGATTATGCGGTGGTTTACCGTGAGGTTTACCAGCCCGACCTTATCATCCCGGAGGCGGCCAAGCGACTGCTGAACGCAAACTGTAATGACGATATCACGGCATGGTTCGCGCCAAAAGACCTGTGGAACAGGCGGCAGGAGACCGGCAAGAGCGTATCCGACTTGTTTGCGGAGTACGGTCTGTATCTCTCCAAGGTGAGCAACGGCCGTGTGGCCGGATGGTACGAGCTCAAGCGCCGGCTGCAGCCTGTGCCCGATGTGGATGGTACACTCAGACCGAAATTGCAGATTTTTGATACCTGCTTGAATCTCATTCGCACACTGCCGGGCTTGCAGCACGACGAGAAGAACCCTAACGATACGGCAACCGAGCCGCACGAGCTGACGCACGGACCGGACGCGATTCGGTATTTCTGCGATGGATGCCCGCTGCCTGCGGAACTGCCGAGAGTAAGAGACGAGGATTATCTATCAACTGAGGAGGAAATGGGAAATGTATTTAGCTATTAGCGCCGTTGCGGCGATGTGTGCTTTTCTGGCGGCTGTGCAGACCAGAAACGCCAAGCGCTTGGGCGAGGATTTGCGGCAAAAAACCGTGGAAGCGGAATCCTTTCAGCTGACCGCGCGGACAATGGAAGAGCGCCTGCATACTGAGGAAGCGGCACGCGCTCAGCTTGCGGACCGCATTACCAAGGTGGAGACTGCCCTGCGGGAAAGTGAGGACACGGCCTGCCGTCTGCGGCAGGAGCTGCAGACCGAGCGCAAAGCTGCGAAGGAGCTGCAGGAAGAACTCGACTCCACCAAGGATGCACACGACGCGGCAATCAGCGCGATGTGGAGCGCCCGCAACGAAGTTGATAATCTCAAGCAGGAGAACGGCAAGCTGACCGAGGCGCTGAACACCGAGCGGGAGAGTGCCGAGCACTGGCGAGAAGAGCACCAAAAGGAGCAGCTCTGGCGGATGAGCACCGAGGGACATATCCTGCGGGAGCTGCACAACATCCTCAATTATGACGGCTCGGCCCACGGTCAGGAGGAGCTTGAGGAATGAGCGGCCAGTCGGAGAAGAAACGGCGCGCCGAGTCGTCGCGCCCTACGGGTGCAGTGCCGTTTCGTAGGGTGCGACGACCCAGGCGCACTGCATATACGGCAGAGGTGATAGAATGAACGAAAAACAATTGCTCACGGCGGAGCGTGTACAGGCGGAGTATCAGAAAGGTGTGCAGTTCAACACTTACCTCGACCTGTACGACGATGTGAAGCAGTGCGAGAATTTTGTAGAGGGCAAGCAATGGGAGGGCCTGAAAAGCAAGCACCTGCGGCCCATCACGATGAACGTACTCGACCCGATCGTGCACTACAAGGTGGCACAGATCGTTTCCAACGATGTGGATCAGGAGGTTGAGCCGTTTCTGCCTGATGAACAGGCAGAGTATGCGGCGAAAATCCTTGAACAGAGCATTGACCGCGTGGTGGAGAGGACGAAGCTCAAGAGCAAGCACCATCTGGTGCTGCGCGATGCCTGTGTGGACGGCGATGCGGCGCTGTACTTTTACTTTGATGCAAGCAAGGCCTCCGGCCTCGGCGGCGTGCAGGGTGAAATCTGCGCCGAGCAGGTGATGAACACCAACGTGATTTTCGGCAATCCGGCGAACTGCAATGTGCAGGAGCAGCCGTATCTCATCATTGTGCGGCGCAGACCGGTGTCGGAAATCAGAAAAGATGCAAAACGGCTCGGCTGTGCCGAGTGGGAGAGCATCGAGGGCGATTCCGACGGCCTGTACAAGGGTGATGACGAGCAGAACAATAGCGACAGTCTCGGCAATGAGCTTGTGCGGTTTTGGAAATCCGAAGACGGCCGCGTGCACTACTGCCGCTCCTGCGGGCGCGTGATGATCGAGCAGGATGTGGCAACCGAAATGACGCTGTATCCGGTGGCGTATCTCAGCTGGAAGCCGAGAAAGAACTGTTATCACGGCGTGATGGAGATCAAACCGCTCATCAACACGCAGATTGAGATCAACAAGCAATGGACGGCACTTGCGCTCATGCTGCGCAACAACGCCATGCCCAAACTGGTTTACAACCGGAACAAATTCCCCAAGGGATGGGACCCGGACGCGACGTCTATCGGCGTGACCGGCGATGTTAAGGACGCGCTGACCGGCGTTGCAGGCTCGATGCCGATTCCGACAGAGGCCACCGGCATTACGTCAACAATGACGGACGCGCTCAAGAGTGTAGCGGGAGCGAATGACGCCGCGCTCGGCAACGTCAAGAATCCGGAGAACAGCAGTGCGATTGTAGCGGTACAGACCGCGAACGCTGCGCCGCTTGCGCTGACCAAGATCGCATATTATCAGTTTGTCGAGGACTACGAGCGGGTGCTCATCGACATGATGCATGCCTATTACGGTATGCGTCAGGTCAAGATCACTGACGAGATGACAGACGAGACCGGCGAGACGCAGGAGCAGACGCTTGTGGAGATGTATGACTTCTCCACGCTGCCGGTCGAGGCCCTCGACCTAAACATCCATATCGGCGAGGCAAGCTACTGGTCGCGCATTTTGCAGGTGTCGACACTCAACAACCTGCAGACGGCGGGTGTTATGCCCAATATGGTTGAGTTCCTCAGCCGCATGCCGGAAGGCTCGGTTAAGGATCAGGAAGGACTTGTGGAGGCTGCAAAGCGCGTGCAGCAGCAGGCAAGCATGCAGCAGGCATTACAGCAGGGAGGTTTGACAAATGGATAACAACAATGAGAGCAAGGCGGAGCGCTTTATCCGCGTGGCAGAGCCGCGCGTGGGTCGAGCGTGCAAGGCTATCAGTCTGATCGGCAATTTTGCGACCGGTGACTATGAGTACACCGAGCAGCAGGTCGATGCTATGTTTGCCGCGATGCAGGAGGCGCTGGACACGGCGCGCGCGAAGTATCGCAAGGGTAAGGAAAGTAAGTTCCGGTTTTTGAGGTAAGAATATGAAGTACACAGTTGTTTTGGATTTCGATGGTGTTATTCATAGTTATTCCTCTGGCTGGCGGGGCAAGACCTGCATTCCGGACCCACCCGTGCAAGGCATCCGAGAAGAGATTGATAAAATACGGAAGTTCTATGATGTGGTTGTGGTCTCGACTCGCTGCGATACGCGGGAAGGCATGGATGCGGTGAAAGCCTACCTGAAACAGAATGCTATTGAGGTAGATGCCATTATGAAGGAAAAGCCGCCGGCTATTGCGTACGTTGACGATCGAGCGATTTGTTTCGATGGCAAGGCGAATGGACTGCTTGACAAGATTGTTGCTTTTAAGCCGTGGACTGATAAATAGGAGGTACGGAATGAAAAAGTTATTTATTTCTCAGCCAATGAAGGACAAGACCAACGATGAGATTGAACGCGCGCGTGAGCGTGCTATCCGCGAAGCGACTGAATATCTCGGTGAGCCTGTCGAAATCATCGACTCCTTTTTTAAGGGTGCACCGCACGACGCAAAGCCACTTTGGTTTCTGGCTGAGTCTATCCGGCTTATGGCAGATGCGGATCTCGTTTATTTCGCCAAAGGTTGGGAGGACGCACGCGGCTGCATGATTGAGCGCGAATGTGCTGTGCAGTACGGCGTTCCGATTCTCGAACCTGATTATTGATTTTTCTGTTCCGGCGTTCGGACGGGCGGGAGCTGACCTCACCCGCCCCATTGATTCCCCTTATTTCTTTCTGATGGCGGGCACCCTCGTTCGGGTCGAGGGCGTCCGTCCGAGCGCCGGAATACAACTGAGTCCGAGACTGTGACGGGCAGTAATGCCCAACGACCGAGCCTGCATTGCACGGAACGGCCATACCTATTTTCTCCTTTCTATTGTATGGCGGCGGCAAGGCCTGCGAGTATTTGGCCTTGCCTGTCCGTCAGAGTCTCGGACGATATGTGCGGTGTAGCTCAACGGTAGAGCAGCCTCTTGCTAAGGGGTGTTACATTGACGATACGTCATGCGTAGATGCAACGGCCAGTCACCAATGCTAAAACGTATGTATGGTGCTGGTTCAAGTCCGGCCACCGCACCCAACTTTATATTTTCCTGCACTGCGGCGGGCGTGGGATTCTCGCCATATTATCCCGCGTCCGGGTTACGCATTCCCCGTGCGTGCAAGAATACAAGCGGGTGCAGTACCAGCGGAACGGTGCTGCGTCCGCCGGAGTGCAGGAACACACGATAAACACACGGCAATGAGACGAAAGTCTTTTGCATATAGGAGGATTGTCTAAATGGATTGGAAAACCAGCAATCATATGGACGGAAGCGAGATCCGTGACAGTATCGGTTTACAGTATTTTGCCGAGGACGGCAATACATCCGACACCGGCGCGGACATGGACGGTTTTAACGGCGACGATTTTCTCACGGCGCTTGAAGGCAATGACGATCTGGAAAACCAGCAGACCGCCGCCGAGGGCGCAGAGGAGACCGTGCAGGACGGCGCGGGAAACCAGCGTGCCGAAGAGCAGCAGGAAGAACCGGAGAATCAGCCGTCGGAGGACGGCGAAGTACCGCCGGAGACGGTGGAACAGCCGGTACAGACCGTGCCGCTCGTCTAAAAC
>OODK01001160.1_pt1 | contig 14637 bp, 9 predicted proteins | sample 1671371 | NCBI WGS metagenome assembly OODK01 (sample SAMN06348150, study PRJEB24527) | human gut metagenome | biome: human gut; feature: ankylosing spondylitis patient; material: feces | host: Homo sapiens | place: China | collected 2015-10 | reverse complement strand
AAGCAGTACATTGAATACCAGTGCACTGACCGGAGAAAGTGTTCCGAGAGAAGCGGCAGCCGGTGATGAAGTCATCAGTGGATGCATTAACCTGACTGGTCTTCTGAAGATCCGTACAACAAAAGAATTCGGAGAATCTACCGTATCCAAGATCCTGGATCTGGTAGAGAATTCAAGTTCCAAGAAATCAAGATCTGAGAACTTTATTTCCAAATTCGCCAGATATTATACACCGGCAGTCTGCTATGGTGCGCTTGCACTTGCAATCTTACCGCCACTGGTCAGAATGTTTGCGTTTGCGCTTGCGCCGGAATGGGGCGACTGGATCTACAGAGCACTGACATTCCTGGTTATCAGCTGCCCGTGTGCACTGGTGATCAGTATCCCGCTCAGCTTCTTTGCAGGAATCGGCGGAGCAAGTCATGAAGGTGTCCTGGTAAAAGGATCGAACTATCTGGAGACGATGGCACAGACAAAATATGTGGTATTCGATAAGACAGGAACCATGACGCAAGGCGTATTCGAGGTGAATGGAGTTCACCACAATACGATGCCGGAAGAACAGTTATTAGAGTATGCGGCACTTGCGGAGTGTTCTTCTTCTCATCCGATCAGTAAGAGTCTTCAGAAAGCATATGGCAAACAGATCAACCGTGACCGTGTGACAGAGATTGAAGAACTGAGCGGTAAAGGTGTGACTGCAAAGGTTGACGGTATTCCGGTAGCGGCAGGTAATGCCAAACTTATGAAATATCTGAATGTGGAATATAGTGAATGTGAAGAAGTCGGTACGATCGTCCATGTTGCAGTAAACGGAAAATATGCAGGACACATTCTGATCTCAGACAAATTAAAACCGCATGCAAAAGAAGCAATCAGAGATCTGAAAAAAGCGGGCATCACCAAGACAGTTATGCTGACTGGTGACATGAAGCGTGTGGCAGATAAGGTTGCAGAAGAACTGGGAATCGGAGAAGTGTACAGTGAGCTTCTTCCTGCAGATAAGGTTGCGAAGGTAGAACAGCTTCTGAGTCAGAAATCAGAGAAAGAAAAGCTTGCGTTCGTCGGAGACGGAATCAATGATGCGCCGGTACTGTCGAGAGCAGATATCGGAATTGCCATGGGTGCACTCGGATCAGATGCAGCAATCGAGGCAGCAGACGTTGTCCTGATGGACGATGATCCGAAGAAGATCGTAAAAGCAATCAAGATTTCCAGAAAATGTATGCGCATCGTATATGAGAATATTTACTTTGCCCTTGGAATCAAGGCAATCTGCCTGGTCCTGGGAGCACTCGGAATTGCGAATATGTGGATGGCAATCTTCGCTGATGTCGGAGTTATGGTCATTGCTGTATTGAATGCAATCCGCGCATTATTTGTGAAAAACTTATAGAAAAGGCTGGTGGGCAGATGGCAAAATTAGAAGAAGGAATGGAAGTATGTGAATCATGTGAGGTACATGAGAATCTTCTGAAGATCGTAAATGAAAAGATGCCGGAAGAAACGGAATTGTATGATCTTGCAGAATTGTTCAAGGTATTCGGTGATTCGACCAGAATGCGTATCCTGTTCGTGTTGTTCGAAGCAGAGGTGTGTGTCTGCGATCTGGCAGAGGCACTGAATATGACACAGTCTGCAATCTCACATCAGCTCAGGATCCTGAAACAGAACAAACTGGTTAAGAGCAGAAGAGAAGGAAAATCCGTGTTCTATTCACTGGCAGACGATCATGTGCGTACGATCGTAGACCAGGGAAGAGAGCATATTGAAGAAGATCTGTAGCATAAGAAGCTTATGTGAAAGAATACAAAGAATTAAAATTAAAAAAGAAAATATATAGTATAATGAATTGTTATGAGAAAGCGGGAAACCTGTATCAGATGATAGAAAGTCTGATACAGGTTTTTGTGTATCACCATGTGTTCGAAAGGAGCTGCCGGTGGCAGGTTCTGTAGATACCGAAATATGCATCCGAAATTGTAGATGTATTAGACTAAAGTATGAAAACCAGTCTATTTACTGGCAAATTATCAGAAATTAACAAACAATAAAACAAAATGCGTTTAATATTACACTTTCTTATATTTGTATAAAAAAACTTAATATTTTATATTGACAATTTAATAACCATCTTTTACACTATGGTTACAAGGTATTCATTTCTAATTAATTTCGATATTCGAATGGAGGTTTGAGTTATGGAACAGAAACAAGAAAAATTTAGTACCATAGGTTACATAGCCGCCGCGTTAGGTATGTGTATTGGTACTGGTAATGTATGGCGATTCCCACGAGTGTGTGCGGCAAACGGTGGTGGAGCATTTATCATAGCATGGACGATTGCAATGCTGGTATTTGCAGTACCGCTCCTTTCCACAGAGATGGCATTCGGTAAAAAGACGAGACTTGGATGTATCGGTACTTTTCGTGATGCAGGTGGAAAGAAATATACATGGATGGGATTCTTTGTAGCAGCAGTATGTTTCTTCCTGATGAGTTATTATTGTGTACTTCAGGGATATTGTTTGAAATACGCAGTTAATTCTGTTACTTCAGCATTTAAACCGAATCTGTCAACAGAGACGACATCGGCAATGTGGACAGCATTTACAGATTCACAGGCACAGGTTATTTTATTCCATGCGATCGGATTTGCACTTGCATGTTTCATCGTTTATCAGGGAATTGCAGGTGGAATTGAAAAATTCTGTAAAGTAGCGATACCGGCACTGTTTATCATCCTTGTAGGATTAGCAATTTACGCAGTTACATTAAATGGAGCAAATCAGGGACTTCAGTATCTCTTTACTGTTAAGAAAGAGTATATTTTAAGCCCGAATACATGGATTCAGGCATTCATCCAGGCAGCATGGAGCACCGGAGCCGGATGGGGATTCATTATTACATATGCGAACTACGTAGGAGAAGAGGAAGATGTTCCGACAAGCTGTCTGATCATGGGACTTGGTGATAACCTTGGAGCAATCCTCTCGGCACTGGTAGTTATCCCGGCAATCTGTGCACTTTCAGCTACACCGGAGGCAGCGAATGAAGCACTCAGTCAGGGCAACTTCGGACTTACATTTATTTACATTTATCAGTTATTTACAACAATCCCGGGTGGAAGATTCATTTCCTTTATCTTCTTTGGATTACTTGCAATTGCAGCAATCACATCACTGTTCTCTATGATCGAAGTTGGAGTAAAATGTGTTGTTGACCTTGGATTGCCGCGGAAGAAAGCAGTTGTCAGTGTCTGCTTCGCAGGATTCTTAGTAGGATGCTTCTCATGCTGGTCACTGGTTAACATTGATAATCAGGACTGGGTATGGGGAATCGGACTTCTGATAAGTGGTGCCTTTATCGCAATCCTGGCATGGAAATATGGTGTGGAAAAATTACGTACACAGGAAGTAAATGCAAAAGGTGCAGATGTACATCTTCCAAAAGCATATTATACCGGATGTATGTATCTGATTCCGGTTTTGGTAGTGATCATGGTGGTTTACTGGTTATTACAGACAAAGGAATGGTTCCCGGATACCTGGCTGAATCCGTTTATTATTCAGGATAACACAGGAACTGTATTACTTCAGTTCGGAGTAGTGATCCTTGTAGGTCTTGCACTATCCAAGTTCTTTAATACAAAGACTGCAAGGGGAGCTATGAAAGATAACAAAGCTGCAAAATAATAGAAAGAAGGTATGAACTATGACGATAGATGCAATTATTATGATGGTGATTACACTGGTTGGATATATTGGCGGATTTAGTTATTTCATGATACGTGTATTTAAAAAAGAAAGAAGTAAATCCAAAGAGTAGGTATCGAACGGAGAATGAATAAGGGATAGTATGGTAAATTAGACGACGTTCTGATTGAAATGAATACATATCGAAAAGGAGCGGAGTCGGGATTTTGTCAGGAGTGACAGGATTCCGGCTCCGCTCCTTTTTATGCATGTGTATTAGATGCCAAGTGCGGCATGGTATTCATCTTTATTAAAGCCGGGAAATATTGTTCATATCCACGGCTGATTCATTTTTTTAATACCATCTCGTCATAGGAAGATCATTATTAATTCCCTTTGTCATTAAAATCTGATGGATATCAATAATTCCGTTATGGAAGGTGGCGGCACATGCAGAGAGGTACATATCCCACATCCTTAAGAAACGTTCATCAAACATTGTATGTGCTTCTTCAATATGATCTTTGAAGTTTTTCTCCCAGCAGAGAAGCGTACGGTTATAGTGAAGACGTAAGTCCTCGATATCCTGGGTATGGAAGTTATCTTCTGCCATGCAGTTCATGACTTCACGAAGACTGGGAACAGATCCGCCCGGGAAGATGTATTTCTTGATCCATGGATCACCAGGATGCTCTTTTAATGCACTGATGAAGTGGAGCAGGAACAGACCGCCGTCTTTCATGACCTTGCTGACACAGTCTAAGTATAACTGATAATTCTCACGGCCGACATGTTCGAGCATACCGACGCTGACAACGCGGTCATACATCTTGCCGTCAGAAGGAAGATCACGGTAGTCCATTAGCCTGACTTCCAGATAGTCGGACAATCCTTCCTCTTTGATACGTTTCTGGCATTCTTTGTATTGTTCTTCACTTAAGGTGATGCCGGTACCTTTAATTTTATATTTCTTAGCAGCTTCAATCAGAAGGAATCCCCAGCCGCATCCGATATCAAGAAGAGTCATACCTTCTTTCAGATATAACTTTTCAAGAATGTAATCAACTTTATTCTTCTGCGCCTGATACAGGGTATCATCTTCATGTTTGAAATATCCGCAGGAATAACTCATTGTTTCATCGAGCCAGAGTTTGTAGAAGTCATTTCCGATATCGTAATGACTGCTGACTTCTTTTTTCTGGTTTTTCTTTGATGAAGATGGGAACATGATAGATTTCAAATGATGTTCATCAGTTGAAAATTTACCCATCTGACCAAGAAGGTTATCAAGTGCCTGATAAAGGTTTCCCTCAATATCAAGATCACCATCCATGTAAGCTTCTCCAAGTGCAAGAGAAGTACTGGTGACCAGATCCTTTAATGGGATGACCTTTTTGAAATTTACGGTAAATGTAGGTGCGCCTTCCCCGATCAGATGTTCGTGTCCATTAATTTTGACCAGGAAAGGGTGTTCATCGAATTTTTTTAAGAATGTTATCATAGCCTGTTCTTCCAGCATAATATAACCTCCAGTTCTGCTGTCATTATTTCCTTCAGCAAGAATTATATTCCTTATAAATTTTGAAAGTCAAATAAAATAGACATTTTTTAAAAATTGTATTGGAACTACCAATAAATGAAAACATATATCAAGAACGCATATATTCCTTGACTTATGTGATAATAAGAGATAAAATACATATACCCCGTAAGGGTATGGATGTGAAAGGAGTATGCTTATGGAAGACAAGAATACAGATAATATGGAAAACAAATCAGAAAAAGGATGCTGTTGCCACACGTCCAAGCATCGTTCGGATAAAGAATACAAGGATCTGATGAATCGTCTGAGCCGGATTGAGGGTCAGGTACGCGGTATCAAAGGAATGCTGGAAAAGGACGCTTATTGTCCGGAGATTCTGGTACAGGTATCAGCGGTGAATGCGGCACTGAACAGCTTTAATAAAGTATTGCTGGCGAATCACATCCGTACCTGTGTGGCAGATGACATCCGGGACGGAAAAGATGAGACGGTTGATGAACTGGTAAAGGTGTTACAGAAGCTGATGAGGTAAGTAAAGTTTATAGATGTATAGTCTGCTCGGAAAGCATTTTCTGAGTTTACTATAAAGGAATAAGAAAAATAATAATGACAGGAGGGAACAGACAACAATGGAACAATATATAGTAACCGGGATGAGCTGTGCAGCCTGTAGCAGCAGAGTCGAAAAAGCAGTTTCGAAAGTGCCGGGTGTAACATCCTGCTCGGTAAGTCTGCTTACCAACTCTATGGGAGTAGAGGGAACTGCAAGTGAACAGGAGATCATTAAGGCAGTCGCAGATGCCGGATACGGAGCATCGAAAAAAGGAGAAGGAGCGGCAAAGACACAGTCGTCATCAGCATCTGCCGGAGAAGATATGTTAAAAGACAGAACGACACCGGCATTAAAGAAGCGTCTGATTGCATCACTTGGATTCCTGATCGTCCTGATGTATTTCTCCATGGGTCATATGATGTGGGGATGGCCGGTTCCGGGATTTATGAAAGATAATCATGTAATGATGGGGCTGCTGCAGATGCTTCTGACGATTGCAGTCATGGTGATCAACCAGAAGTTTTTCATCAGTGGATTCAAAGGACTGATCCACAGAGCACCGAATATGGATACCCTGGTGGCACTTGGATCCGGAGCGTCTTTTGTATACAGTACGTATGCACTGTTTGCAATGACAGATGCGCAGATGCATGGGGATATGGATGCAGTAATGTCTTATATGCATGATTTTTATTTTGAATCAGCAGCTATGATCCTTGCACTGATCACGGTCGGAAAGATGCTGGAGGCAAGATCAAAAGGAAAGACGACCGATGCATTAAAAGGACTGATGAAGCTTGCGCCAAAGACAGCGGTTGTGATCCGTGGAGAAAAAGAAGTACAGGTATCGATCGAACAGGTACAAAAGGGAGATTGCTTTGTTGTAAAACCGGGAGAGAATATTCCGGTTGACGGAGAAGTCATAGAAGGAAACAGTGCAGTCAATGAATCTGCTCTTACAGGTGAAAGTATTCCGGTAGATAAGGCTGTCGGTGATAAGGTATCAGCCGCAACCGTAAATCAGTCCGGATATCTGAAGTGCCGTGCGACCAGAGTCGGCGAGGATACGACACTTTCGCAGATCATTCAGATGGTAAGTGACGCGGCTGCAACGAAAGCACCGATTGCAAAGATTGCGGATCGGGTATCGGGAGTATTTGTGCCAACGGTTATTACGATTGCAGTGATCACAATTATTGTATGGCTGATCGCAGGACAGAGTATTGGTTTTGCATTATCCAGAGGGATTGCGGTGCTGGTGATCAGCTGTCCGTGTGCGCTCGGACTTGCAACACCGGTAGCAATTATGGTCGGAAATGGAATGGGAGCCAGAAATGGTATTATGTTCAAGACAGCAGTTTCACTGGAAGAGACTGGAAAGATGCAGATTGTTGCGCTGGATAAGACCGGCACGATTACAAGTGGAGAACCGAAAGTGACAGATATCATTCCGGCAGCGGGAGTGACAGAAGATACCTTATTAAAATATGCGTATGCATTGGAGAATAAGAGTGAACATCCACTGGCAAGAGCAATCCTTGAAAAGGCAAAAGAGGAAAATGCCGGCATCGAAGAAGTTACCGGATTCCAGGCCCTTCCGGGTAACGGCTTGACAGCCATACTGGATGGTCATACATTATATGGAGGGAATCATACATTTATCAGCAGTAAGGTATCCGTTGATGGAGATATCCAGAAGAAGGCAGAGAAACTTGCCGAAGCAGGTAAGACACCATTATTCTTTGGAAATGAAGACCGTTTATTAGGTGTAATTGCAGTGGCGGATGTTATCAAAGAAGACAGCCCGCAGGCGATCAAAGAATTACAGAACATGGGAATCCATGTAGTCATGCTGACCGGAGATAACGAACGTACTGCAAAAGCCATCGGACAGCAGGCCGGAGTTGATGAAGTGATTGCAGGCGTACTTCCGGAAGGAAAAGAGCAGGTGATCCGTAAGCTGAAAGAAAAAGGAAAAGTTGCGATGGTCGGGGATGGTATCAACGATGCACCGGCACTTACAAGAGCCGATATGGGTATTGCGATCGGAGCCGGAACGGATGTTGCGATCGATGCGGCAGATGTTGTTCTGATGAAGAGCCGGTTAAGTGATGTGCCGGCAGCAATCCGCATGAGCCGTGCGACACTCCGTAATATTCATGAGAACCTGTTCTGGGCATTCTTCTATAATATTATCGGAATCCCGCTTGCGGCTGGTGTGTGGTATTCGCTGTTCGGATGGAAATTAAATCCGATGTTCGGTGCGGCAGCCATGAGTTTATCAAGCTTCTGCGTAGTATCGAACGCATTGAGATTGAATCTTTTTAAGATGTATGATGCATCAAAAGATAAAAAATTAAAAGCCAAAAAAGAAAAAAAGAGATCCAAGAAGGAGGACAAGACAATGAAAAAAATAATGCATATTGAGGGAATGATGTGTGGACACTGTGAGGCAGCTGTAAAGAAAGCACTGGAAGCACTTCCACAGGTAGATGAAGCGGTTGTAAGTCATGAGGCAGGAACAGCAGAGCTGACATTAAATGCAGAGATCGCAGATGATGTGCTGAAGAAGACAGTAGAAGACAAGGATTATACAGTGACATCTGTGGAATAATCTATGATTTCTTATATACAGAGTATACTTTTTATTTGAAGCATCCAAAGAACACTGCTATACTTAATTATAAGTATCATAACGAGGAAGGAACGAAAGTTAATGAGAAAGAGTGGAATGTTAATGCCGGTCTCTGCACTTCCGGGGGCATATGGAATCGGATGTTTTTCAAAAGAAGCGTATGAATTTGTAGATATATTAAAAGAAGCAGGACAGAAATTGTGGCAGATCCTGCCGCTTGGACAGACAGGATACGGTGATTCACCGTATCAGTCTTTTTCAACATTTGCGGGGAACCCGTATTTTATCGATCTGGAGACGTTGATCGAGGATGAACTTCTGACGAAAGAAGAGTGTGACCAGGCAGATTTCGGAGAGAATGAAGAAGAAATCGATTATGAGAAAATATATAATGCAAGATTTAAAGTCTTAAAGCTTGCATATAAAAGAGCCAAAAAGAACGGATTGATGGAAAGTAAGGCATACCGTACTTATCTGGAAGAAGAAAAAGCATGGCTTGCGGATTATGCATTGTATATGGCAGTGAAAGATTCATTTGACGGAAAAAGCTGGGATCAGTGGGAGGAAGACATCAGGCTGCGTAAGCCGGAAGCAATTGCGGCATATCAGGAACAATTAAGTGCAGAGATTGATTTTTATGAATTTCTGCAGTATCTGTTCGCCGGACAGTGGGCCGGACTGAAAACATATGCCAATGAACAAGGCATTGAGATTATCGGGGATATCCCGATCTATGTAGCATTTGACAGTGCAGATACCTGGGCGAATCCGAAGCTGTTCCAGTTAGATGAAGAGAATCTGCCGGTTGCGGTAGCGGGATGTCCGCCGGATGCATTTTCGGCAACCGGGCAGCTGTGGGGGAATCCATTGTATGCATGGGATTACCATAAGAAGACAGGCTATGACTGGTGGATGAAGCGGGTGGCCTGCTGCTTTAAATTATATGACATCATCCGTATCGATCATTTCCGTGGGTTTGATGAATATTATGCAATCCCGTATGGAGATGAGACGGCAGAGAATGGTGAATGGATGCCGGGACCGGGCATGGATCTGTTCCTTAAGATGAAGGAAACATTAGGTGACCTTCCGATCATTGCGGAAGATCTGGGATTCCTGACGGATACGGTGAGACAATTGTTAAAAGACAGTGGTTATCCGGGAATGAAAGTACTGGAATTCGCATTTGTGGCAGGAGAGGACAGTGATTATCTTCCACATAATTATGATAAAAATTGTGTAGTCTATACAGGAACCCACGATAACGATACCCTTCAGGGATGGTATCAGACACTTTCCGAAGAAGATAAAGAGATGACAAAGGAATATCTGAATAATCCATACACTCCGGATGAAGAAGTACACTGGGATTTCATAAGTCTGGCGATGAGAAGTGTGGCAGATACGTGCATCATTCCGGTACAGGATTATCTGGGACTTGGTAATAAGGCAAGAATTAATATGCCATCTACACTCGGCAGTAACTGGATGTGGAGAATGAAAAAAGGCGCATTTACAGATGAACTGATCAAGAAGATCAGAAAAACGACAGAAGTCTGCGCAAGATAAACATAACAGGAAACAAAAAGAAAACACAATATTCAAACGAAGGATTCACTGAGAAGGGAATGGAAACGTTTTGGATATTGTGTTTTTCTTTTTGTTTTGTATATGCCAAAACCTCTGATTTTTCATAAAAGTATAATTTTTGATATAAAAAGTATGATTTTTTGCATAACAGATATGATTTTTGGTAAAGAAAAAGTATAAAAAATTATAGAATGAGACTGTAATATGTTAAGATGGTATTAATAAAAGGTATGAGGTGTACTATGGGGTTGTTAAAACTGGTGATCGTAGATGATGAGCCGATCCTGCTGGAGGGTCTGGTGAAGACGTATGACTGGAACGGTATGGGATATGAGGTGGTTGGTTTTGCGCAGAGCGGCGAGCAGGCGTTAAAGGTAATACGCGAAAAAAAACCACACGTAGTGCTGACAGACATCAGGATGAAACAGATTTCCGGACTTATGGTAATGGAAGAAATCAAGAAAGAGAACCCGGAATGTCAGTTCGTGGTATTAAGTGCATACAGGGATTTTGAATATGCGAAGAAGGCATGTGATCTGGGGGCATTCGCATATCTTCTGAAGCCGATTGAAGATGAAAAATTACAGGCGACGATGACAGATGTCGGTAAAATCTGTGAAGATCAGATCCGAAATGAGGAGAAGTATGACCGCTGGGAGAGACTTCTGAAAAAGGACGGAGATGGATTTTTGCAGGTTGTCGTGCAAAAATATGTCCAGAACCGGCTGCCGGAAGAAAAAGTAGATGAAGTCTTCCATACGCTGCAGGATGTCATGAAGGAAGGAGACCGGTTTATTACAGTATATGCAGATCTTGATCTGGCCTATAAGATTACCAATGAACTGGAATATGAAGCCTCGAGATTTTCCATGGTCAGAATGATTGAAGAAAAGATCGCAGAGAGATTCACATACTGGAAATTCGAAAGTGAAGAAGGACATCGTACATTTATTGTAAAGACGCAGGAGAACACAGCGGTACATGAGCTGAAAGAACTACTGGAAGAGGTAAAAAAAGAAGAGAACAGCCCGGTTATTGCAGCAATATCCAAACCATATAAAGGGATCCGCGGAATCAGAAGAAGTTTCGAAGAAGCGCAGAGATTGTTCGCTGTTACAAATGCATCCGGAGCGGGAGTATTTACAATCCCGGAGACTGTTGAAGAAAAAGAGGAAAGCCCATATCCGGCGGAGGCAGAGATGATGGTGGTCAACAGCGTGCGGAAGAACGACGCCGTACAGTTAAAGCAGGCATTTGTACATTTTATTTACCAACTGCCACACAGAGAAGAACTGCAATGCCAGTATATGCACAAGATCATGGTAAAGACAGAATTCATGTTAAAAGACAGTTACGGGATGGACGAATCACTGAATCAGCAATTTGAAAATTATTATTCGAATATGAGAAACTTAAAGGCGGCAAAAGCAGTGGATGTCTGTTACAAGATTCTGGGAACTGCTATTGAAAAAAGACTGGAAAATGCAGAAAAGAAAGAGAATAAGGGATCAAAAGAATACATTGCAGCGGCTGTGGCATATATAGATGAACATCTGGATAATGAAGATCTTTCGATTGTATCAGTGGCGACACATGTATATCTGAATCCGGTATATTTTGGACGGGTATTCAAGAATACCTTTCATATGACATTCAAACAATATCTGCTGCAGCGTAGAATGGAGCTGGCAAAGAGACTGCTGGAAGACGGAAGAACCAGCATCGGTAATATCTGCGAGCAGGTCGGAATCAGTAATCCATCCTATTTTTCGCATTTGTTTAAAGAATATACAGGACAGCTTCCGAGAGATTACAAAAGGGAATATGAAGTATGAAAAAAAGTAAAATGTCAGGAATCCAGAAAAAGTATCTGAAGTATATGTGTACGCTTCTGATACTGGCACTGGTTCTTTCAAGCATCTGTGTATGGACTTATGTCAGACGGAATATGACAGATGTGATTGTGGATAAGTATGAATTCATGAATGAAAAGATGGGGATAGCCCTGGATAATCTCTACCGGAAGACGGATGCCGTGACAGCAGAGATCATCCTGGAAAATGATGTGCAGAAGAGTCTGAGGAATAAAGAACTGCAGGAAGTAGAGAAGAATGCACTGAGCAAATATTTTGCATATATAGATCTGAATCATGTCGCTGATTACTGCTACATTGATAATAAAAGAAATGTTTACGAAAAATCCTATTCCCAGATTGGTTATTCGGATTTTCAAAGCAGCGGTCTGCGTGAGAAAATGGGGGATGAGTATGCGAAGACGCAGTGGATCTGGACCCGGGATTACCTGTTTGGTACGGGAGATGAAGCATTGTTTATCGGAAGATATGTGAATAGTATGGATTACGCACACGAACCTGGAATCGTGTATCTGAAGATGAATCAACAGTTTCTGGAAAGTGTTATGGATAAAGACAGGAAGATTGCAAAAGATGTTGCAGTGGGAATCATAAGTCCGGAAGGAAAGACTTGCATCCGGCAGGAACCGGAAGATCTCAGTATCGAAAAAAGGACAATGAAGAAAATTACGGAACTGACCAGAACGAAAAAATCCGGTGTGATCGTGCGGGGAAAAAAGATAGAAGGCGGGATTTTACAGGCATACCGGCAGGAAGAGACAGGGATGGTGATCTTTACACTGGTGCCGGATATGGTATTGAATCAGGGAATGACGCAGATATTGATCGTATTACTCACTATCTATGCGGTGATCGCAGTGCTGGCGTTTGTATTAAGTCTTTATGCATCACAGACATTTACCCGGCCGATCAGACAGATCAGTGATGCCATGACAAGTTTTGATGGAAATGATTTTACACATACCATTCAGATCCATACGGACACAGAATTGGATAAGATCGGGCATGCCTATAACGAGATGTTAAAGAATATCGAAGAGTTCCAGAACGAGGTCAAGAATCAGCAGAAAGAACTAAGAATCAGTGAGATGAATACGCTGATCAGCCAGATCAATCCGCATTTTCTCTATAATACGCTGGATACCATCTATATGCTGGCGCGGATCAACGGGGAAGAGAAGACGATGAAGATGATACAGGCACTGTCAAAGTATCTGCGTCTGTCACTGAGCAAAGGACGTGAGATTGTGACAGTAGAAGACGAGCTGGAAAATGTAAAAAGTTATATGGAGATCCAGCAGATCCGCAATGAGAATCTGTTCCGTTATGAGATCGAATGTGGAGAAGAACTGAAAACAAGGTGGATATTAAAGCTGATCTTACAGCCAATTGTGGAAAATGCAGTCAAATATGGATTTTGTGATATCTTCGAAGGCGGTCTGATAAGGATCAGTGTCACTGAACAGGCAGGACAGCTTACATTCAGTGTCTATAATAACGGAACTCCGATGGAAGAGCAGATGGCGGAGAAGTTAAACGGACTGTCAGAGATACCGGTATCAAAAATGAAAGACAGTTTTGAAGAAAAAAAACATGGTTATGGTGTGATAAATATTATTACGCGACTGCGGTTAAAGTATGGGGAGGATGTGAGATTTTTCTATGAATCGGATACAAATGGAACCGTCTGTGTTATCCAGATCCCGGATGACGGGAAAGAAAACAGTGAACAGTAGAAGGATTATGGCAGCAGTGATGGTGATCGTCATGCTGGCAGCACTGACCGGCTGTGTGGGAAAAGAGGATACACAGACCAGAAAAAAGAATAAAGTAGTAGAGATCCCAATGATCCTTACCGTAGATTCCAGTACCGGTAATAAGAATGAAGAGGAAGTGGTGGAGCGGTTCAACAGGGCATACAAAGGGAAGTATCATATAGATGTGGACTGGGTGATGGAGACAGAGGAAGAATACCGGAAGAATCTGAAACGTATGAATGTGACAGATGAATTACCGGCTATTATCACTGATCTGCGTATGCTTCCGTCTTTCTATCAGATGATGATCAAGAAAGGCAGGATTGAGGACCTGACACCTTACATTAACGAAGATCAGGAATGGAAAGATATGATTGAACCGTCAGTAATGGAATCGGTCCGGGAAGAAGATGGAAAGATTTATCTGGGTCCGGTCAGCACGGCGGCATTCGCCTGTTCAGGGGTTTTCTGGAACCGGGAGTTATTTGAACAGGCAGGAATCAGCAGATTTCCTGAGACATGGGAGGAGTTCTGGGAATGTTGTGAGAAACTGAAAGCAGCAGGGATCACGCCGCTTGCCCTGCATACGGAAGGGACGGCATGGGCCGCAATGCTGCTTGCAACAGCAGAAGTAGCAGGAAGTGAAGAAGGTGCGGCATTCATGAAGCAATTATATCCGGATACCTATCAGAATAAACCAGGGCTGGAGATAGCCGGTACATTAAAAAAATTATTCCAATATACGACCCAGGATGCATTACATAATGATTTTGACGTAGCTCATGATAATTTCGTGGCAGGAAATGCAGCGATGATCCCCAATGGTTACTGGATGATTGATCAGATTCCGGATGAAATGCAGAAAAAAGTATGTTTTTCTACATTTCCTGAAAATAAACTGATAGGATCGCCGGAGACGTTCGGCTGGGCAGTTGTATCAACTTATAGTGAAAAAGTAAAAAAAGGCGCAGTTGAGTTCCTCAAATTCAG
>OODK01001151.1_pt1 | contig 14779 bp, 14 predicted proteins | sample 1671371 | NCBI WGS metagenome assembly OODK01 (sample SAMN06348150, study PRJEB24527) | human gut metagenome | biome: human gut; feature: ankylosing spondylitis patient; material: feces | host: Homo sapiens | place: China | collected 2015-10 | reverse complement strand
GTGTCCATCGTGAGGTGGAATCTGAAGGAAGCCGGATGTGGGAACAGACTAACCACGGGCAAATCTCTGGTCTGACGAACAGAAATCACATATAAGGTTTCACATGAGGGTAAGATTGCGTAACAAATCGAAGCCCAATAACTACACGGAATTATGCGGAATAAATGTGGCAGATAGATGGAGAGAAAGAAACGTGTGGTACCCGGGGAGATCTGTACGGAATGCTTTGAAAGAAGTAACCATTGCCCAAAGCAGTGCTGAACGTACAGAAGTCAGCAGAGGTCATAGTAGCCGAGAGGTGAAGGACCGAATCAATAGGAGTCTTAAGTATGACCCGGAAAGGAGAAATGAGCAGATGGATGTAGAAAACAAGGAAAGCTGCTTGCAAAGAGATAGCGCGGAACGTAAAGGGTATGTAAGAGCGCACCGCTCATTTAACCGGATATGGAAAGAAAGAGACAGTGCAGAGCCGGATATCTTAGGTAAGATACTGAATAAGGACAACCTCAACAGAGCTTACAAGAGAGTGAAGGCAAACAAGGGAGCGCCGGGAGTAGATGGAATGACCGTTGAAGAGGCGTCTCTGTGGCTGAGGGAACACAGCCATGAACTGACGGAGAGAATAAGAAAAGGGCATTATACCCCATCTCCTGTCAGAAGAGCGGAGATTCCAAAGCCAGATGGCGGAGTACGAAAGCTCGGTATTCCGACCGTCATAGACCGCATCATCCAACAGGCAATGTCACAACAGCTGATACCGATCTATGAGCCGAAGTTTTCAGATGGAAGTTTTGGATACCGTCCGGGACGAAGTGCGAAAGAAGCAATTCAGAAGATAAAGGAGTATGCAGAACAGGGATATACAAGAGCTGTGGTTCTTGACTTGTCAAAGTATTTCGATACACTGAACCATGAATTACTGGTAAATATCCTGCGCAGAGATGTAAAGGACGAAAGGGTGATTCAGATGATAAAGAGGTATTTAAGAAGTGGAGTGATGGAAAACGGTGTAGTCGTTAAGACGGAAGAAGGTTCACCGCAGGGAGGAAATCTCTCCCCGCTATTAGCCAATGTTTATCTTAACGAGTTTGACCAGGAGTTCAACAAAAGAGGAGTGCCGTGCATTCGCTATGCAGATGATATCGTACTGTTAGCGAAGAGTGAGCGGGCATCTGAGAGATTGTTGGAAAGCAGTACGAAATATCTGGAAGGGACACTGAAACTAAAGGTGAACCGGGAGAAAGTCGTACGGTCAGCGTGTTTGCAATACGAAATTTTAAGTACCTTGGCTTCTGTTTCGGGAAGAACGGAAAAGGAATCTATGTCCGTGTTCATGGAAAGTCATGGAAGAAAGCCAAGGACAACCTGCGAAAGCTCACTTCCCGGAGTAAGTGCGGAAGTATAGTAAGGACTATGGAACATATAAAAGAATAGATGCGTGGATGGTTGAACTATTACAGTATAGCAGACATGAAGAACAACATCGAAGGCCTGAATGGATGGCTGTACAGAAGGATACGGATGTGTATCTGGAAACAGTGGAAACTGCCAAAGACGCGAAAACGGAAGCTGATAGGACTGGGAATGCCAGAATGGGTAGCAAGTGAAGGAGCCTACGGTCGAAAGTCCTATTGGAGAATGGCAGGGAGCGGTGTACTAAACAGAGCCCTAACAAAAGAAAGACTGATAAACTGGGGGGCTTTTATGATTTAGTCACAGCCTATCAGTCCATGCACGTCAACTATTGAAACCGCCGTGTACCGAACGGTACGCACGGTGGTGTGAGGGGACGGCGGTTAGTCACCGCCTCCTACTCTATAGTCTGAGAGAACGCATTGTAGGTGCGTTCTCTTTTTTACAGTGCGGAATGTTCAAAATGCGTCAGCAGAAGCCGGATCAGCTGCTTCATAGGCTCAGAAAGCGTACTGGTCTTCGGGTAAGCGGCTACAATGTAAAAGGTAAACGGAGGATTGAGGGAATACGTGCGGAAGGTGTCCCCCTCGTGGTGGGAATCGCCTGGTACAAACGCATTTCCAAGTCCTTTGTTTAACATATAGCGGCGGGAAACATTATCCTCGACCTCACAGATGACGTTGGGCTGCAGCTGCATCGCGCGGAGGATCTGTTCTTCACTGTCACGGGCAAAAGAGGGGGCGTGGGTGAGAACAAAGTAATCATCCCGGAGTTTTTCGAAATTACCGGCATGGATCTCTTCCTGGGAGACTTCCGGATGACCATCCGGGAGAGCGAGTAGAAGTTCTCCGGTCCACAATGGAAGATATTCCAAAACGGTGTGCTCTAAGGAGGCCGTAAGCACAATCCCAAGATCTGCCCTGCCCATGATCAGATCTTCCTTGGCCTTTGGGCTGTTGCAGCGCTGGGACAGGATTTCAATGTCCGGATATAGTTCGCGGAATGCAGGCAGACATTCGATGGCGGATGAGGTCGCGCAGGCAAAACGGAGCGTGTTTTTATTACTGCGACTCATGGAGGAAATCTTTTTTAAGGCTTCCCGCTTGATCTGCAGGATAGAATGTGCCCCATTGATATAGATTCTCCCGGCATCGGTGATGGAAAGTCCATTTTTTTCCCGCAAAAACAGCGGGGTTCCAAGCTCGTCTTCCAGCTTTTTTAACCGCTGGCTGAGTGCTGGCTGGGAAAGATAGAGACGCTCGGCTGCTTTGCTGAGGCTTTTTTCTTCTGCAATGGCAATGACATATTCTAAGATTTTGGTGTCCATGTGTGGGTTCTCCGTTCCGTATCATATAATTCGTATTCTTTTAAAAGTCTTTTGGCATTGGCATTCGGATTGAAACGGTAATTTGCCCGTTTGCTTTCCTGCAGATAGTTTAAATAGATCAGGAAACGTTCTTCCTCGCTCAGAATGTGATCGGGAGCGGACATGATGGTCATATGCACGGAATAAGACGGTTTCAAAGAAAAGTAGACCAGGTTTTTGGAAGGCTCCACATGACCGCGTCCAAGCAGCGCTACACCGGCGCCCTGGTCTGCCATGTGCTTTAAGATCAGGTTGTTGTCGGATTCGTAAACAACGGTCGGCTGCATCTGGTTCTGCTGAAAAATCATATCCGCAGTCTGCCGTATGGTTGAATTTTCCGTAGCGAGCAGGAACGGGGTGTCCTGGAATTTACGGATATCGATCGCGGTCAGGTGATCGAGGTCCTGGCTTGCCTGGTAGGCAAGAGGATGGAAGGAAGGAACGAAAAGAACCAGTTCTTCTTCATGGAAAGAAGTATGGATGATATCGGGTTCGTCCGGGTCGTTGCAGGTGCCAAGTGCCAGTTCGACGCTGTGGTCCTGGATGGCGCGGCGCAGTCCTGCCATATAACGTTCTTTCATCTCGATTTTTACATTGGGGTAACGGCGGTGAAACTGGTTGAAGATCTGGGCGATGGCGATGGAACCGCGCAGCGGAGTCACGCCAATGTGCAAGGTTTTCTGGTAACCGTTGGAGAGCTCGGAAATCATCTGATATGTCTGCTCTTTCACACCGATGATACGGGTAGCGGCTTCCAGATAGATTTTCCCTGCAGCGGTTGGATACAGCTGTTTTTTATAACGAAGGAATAATTCCGTTCCCAGTTCGTCTTCCAGTTCTGCCAGGTATTTGCTGAGCGCCGGCTGGGATACTCCGAGTTCTTTGGCAGCAGCAGACAGATTGCCGGTTTCGGCGATCGAAAGCACATAAGTAAGTTGTCTGGTATTCATGTGACAGCCTCCATAACAAGCATCGCTGTGTGCAAAACGCAGGAGCAACAATGTATAACTTTTACTTATATGATATATAAAATTAACCTGTTTGTCAATCGTCATATTGTGTATTATAATACAGACATAGATGAGAAAAGAAATACAGATTGACTCATCAGAAACAAAATCGTAAATTTTTTCATAACAGGTAATCGGGAAAAACTATAATTATTTGTTATGAATTAGAAAAAAGGAGAGGGAGAAAACACTATGAAAAAGAACAGATTATTTGCAGCAGCTATGGCAGCATGTCTGACCGCAGTAAGCCTTGCAGGATGCGGATCATCCTCAAGCTCTGAGACCACTGCAGCAGCAACGACCGCTGCAGCAGCAGAGAGCAAAGCAGAGGGCGGCGATACCGCAGCAGCAGGCGATGCAGTAGGTCCGTGGAAATCCGGCGACAACGTTTACATCGACGTTCCGGCAAAAGCAGGCGGCGGTACTGACCTGTACACCCGTTATTTAACCCAGGCTCTTGGCGAGGTTTGCCCAGGCGTAAACTTCGTTGTAACCAACTACGATACCGGTGAAGTTGGTATGGAGCACACCAAGAACGCAGCAGCAGACGGCTTAACCCTGGTTACCTGCCACGGCGGCGCTATCATCCAGTATCTTGCTGGTTCTTCTGAAGTTAACATCAAAGATGACTTAAAGGTTGTTGGTATCATGAACCAGGGCGGTCCGCAGGCCATCATCGCAAAACCGGGCGCTCCGTACAAAAACTTTGCAGAGCTGGCTGATTATATCAAAGCTAACCCAGGTCAGGTAGTTATCGGTTGTTCCTTAGGCGGTACCACCCAGGTGCTCTTCACTTCCCTGGTTGAGGCTCTGACCGGTGATGCAAACTCCGTAAACTATGTACAGTGCTCTTCCGAGGCTGATAAGCTGACCAACGTTGCAGCAGGTTCTATCGATATTGCAAACTGCTCTATCCCGAACGCAGAGTCTTACGATGCTGACAACAAGATTACCGTACTGGGAAGCCTTGGACCGAAAGTAGCAACCCTTGAGAACATGAGTGAGCTGGTTGGTACTGAGCTGGATGAGAAGTTCGCTACTACCCAGGAGCAGGGTATCGATGTAACCTGGGATTCCAACTACTATGTACTGGCTCCGAAGGATACTCCGGATGAGATCTGCGAGGCAATCAACGAGGCTCTGTGCAAAGCCAGCGAAGTTCAGTCCTTCATCGATGGCAACAACTCCATGGTTACCTACATTGCAGCTGTAAACTATGAGGATACCAAGAAAGCTCTGGATGACGAGTGGGCATTCCAGGATGGCCTTGTATCTTCCATGGGTCTGAAGGTTCGCTAAAAAACCGAACAGAAACGAAACTAAAAAACATGTCCGGCTGTCCTTACGGGCAGCCGGATTTCTTTTTAAGGAGAGATTTCCTATGAAAAAATTGAATCGTACCTATATCATGGGTATTGTGTTTATCATTCTGGCTCTGTGGGTTCTGTTCCAGACCACACAGATTCCGGAAAAACTGGTTTCCAACGAGCCGGGACCAAAGCTGTTCCCGTACATTTCCGCGATCGGCATGATCGTCATGGCAGTTCTGTCCATGATCTTCGATGGTAAAAAAGAAGCAGAAGATAACAAAAATGGCGCTGCTCCTTACCTGGATGCAGCAGGATGGAAACGTCTGGCACTGATCATGGTTGAGTGTATCGTATTCTGCGTAGCCATGAACGTAATTGGTTTCTGGATCACTGCCATGGTTGGCATGATGATGTTCATCATGACCCTGAAAGTGGACAAGAAGATCAACCTTGTATTTGCAATCGTATTCAGCATTGCACTGGGCAGCCTGTGCTACTTCGGATTTACCAAGGGCTTCAACATCCCGCTTCCGAAGGGTTTGATCTGGAGTTCCCTTGGCATTAAGATGCCGTAAGCAAGAAGGAGGAAATAGAAAATGGCTAGTTATCTTTCAGCACTTGGCGTTTTGTTCCAGCCGATGAACTTCATCATGATGTACCTGTGTTCCCTGGTCGGCTGTGTACTTGGTGCAATCCCTGGTCTTTCCGGCGGTCTTGGTATCACCCTGATCCTGCCGATGACGTTCGCATTAAACACAAACTTAAGCTTTGCAATGCTGCTTGGTATGTATGTCGGCGGTGTATCCGGTTCTTTCATCGCAGCAGTATTAGTCGGAATCCCTGGTTCCGCAGCTTCCATCGGTACCTGTTATGATGGTTATCCGATGACCCAGAAAGGTCAGGCAGCACGTGCGTTGACCATCGGTATCACCGGTTCCTTTATCGGTACCCTGGTTTCTATCATCGTTGCAACCCTCTGCTCTACCTTCATTGCAGATGTTGCCCTGATGCTTGGACCGTGGGAGTACTTCAGCCTTTGCCTGATGGCAATCACCATGGTAGTTGGTTTAAGCAACGGTTCCATTTTCAAAGGTCTGTTAGCTGCATTCTTTGGTCTGTGGCTTTCTACCATTGGTTCCGATATGGTTACCAACCAGCTTCGTTTCACCTTTAAGAATACCAACCTGTATGGCGGTATCAACGTTGTCTGCCTTCTGATGGGTACTTTCGCACTGCAGCAGGTAGCAACCAGCTACGCAAAGAACAATCTGGATATGCCGGAAGTAGATGCAGGTTCCTTAAAGGGATTTGGACTTAGCTTTAAAGATTTCAAAGCAAACTTAAAGACTATTATCACTTCCCTGTTCATTGGTCTGTGGATCGGCTTCCTTCCGGGCATGGGTTCCGGTATCTCCAACCTGATCGCTTATGGCCAGGCAAAGAAGATGAGCAAACATCCGGAGAAGTTCGGTACCGGTATCGATGAAGGTATCTGGGCAACCGAGGTTGCAAACAACGCAGGTGTCGGCGGCGCAATCATCCCGATGATCGCTCTTGGTATCCCTGGCGATGCAACCACCGTACTGTTAATGTCTGCCATGACCATTCACGGACTGCAGGCAGGCCCGATGTTCATTAAGAACAACCCGCTCCTTGCAAACCTGATCTTTGCAACCATACTGGTATCTGCAATCCTCATCTTTGTAACCGAGCTGTTTACCAAACGCTGGTTCCCAATGCTGTTAAAGGCTCCGTACCATTACCTTTACAGCGCGATCCTCATGATCTGCTTCTTAGGTGCTTACTCCGCATCTACCTCGATGTTCAGTGTTTACCTGGTACTGGTATTCGGTGCCGTTGGTATCCTGATGGAGTTCTTCAAGATGCCGGGTACCCCGTTAATGCTTGCATTCATTCTGGGAAGCAAGATTGAGAGTTACTTCCGTATGGGCTGCTCTTACGCAAGAGGCGATATGACTTCTTTCGTAACCCGTCCGATTTCTCTGATCTTCATCCTGATCGCTGTTTACAGTGTGGTTGGACCGATCATCACAAAAATGTTGAAGAAACGGAAAGCAGCAGCAAACTAAGCATGCGATGCGAAAACAGAAAATAAAACAGAGTTGTTTCGGAAAACAGCGCTGAGATAAGGTGAGAAGCCGGAGCTAGAAATAGGCTTCGGCTTTCTTACTGCCAAAATTCGGAAAAACGTTAAAAAAATTAGAAAAATTGAGAAAAACAGAATAAATCTGAACATTTTGAATGACGTGAATGGAGGGTATGAAATGCTGACACAGGAACAAAAAGAGACCATGATCGCGGCACTCCGCGGCAAGAGTGTGGCAAAAGAGAACATTACCGAGGAATACAAAAAGAACCTGGACCTGGCCGAGCGCGAAGAAGTCAAAGTAACAACTTCCGAGGGACCGGTTCCATGCTATATCTTTACAGCGAAAAACCGTACCAAAAACTGCCCGGTACATATCAATGTACACGGCGGCGGATTTGTACGCCCGCATGTACTGAGAGATGAGATCTACTCTGCAAAGGTGGCAGATGCGATCCAGGGAATCGTTGTGGATGTGGATTACAGCCTGGCTCCGGAGTATCCGTACCCGAAGGCATTCAACGAGACCTATGAAGTATGCAGATGGGTATTTTCCATGCTGGAGCACTGGGATGCGGACAGCAAACGCGTATCCATGGGAGGACACAGCGCAGGTGCAAACCTGACTGCCGCTGTCTGCTTAAAGGCAAACCAGACCAAAGAGTTCCAGTTCTGCCTGCAGGTTCTGGATTATGGCGCATTCGATATGGTAACTGACCCGGCAGACAAGCCGGAGGCAGCAACCAACATGATCCCGGTAGAGCGTGGCAGAATGTTCAGCCTTGCTTACACCGACGGAAATCCGGAAACCTTAAAGGATCCGTACTGCAGCCCGCTTTTAGCAACCGATGAGATGTTGAAAGGGCTTCCGGAAGCGCTGATCACCAGTGCCGGACATGATAATTTCCGTTTCGAGGATGCGGATTATGCAAGACGTCTGGTATTGGCCGGAGTAAAAGTTACCCAGAAATGCTTCTTAAATTCTTACCACGGCTTCATCGTTCACTGCACGGATGAGTGGGAAGAAGGACAGCAGCTCGTGATTGATACGATCAAACAGGCATCCCTGTAGAATGGAGGAAACAATCGATGAACGTTCAGTTAGATGCAGAACTGGTTATGGAGCTTCGTGCAGATTGTCCGGAGGAGGACAGACTGGTTGTCGGAGGCAATGACTGGGGATATTTAAAGGTGATCCAGATCAAAGGCGGCCATTTTGAGGGCGAGAAGCTCCGTGGCCGTGTTGTACCGGGCGGGGCAGACTGGAATATGGGAGTCGGCGGAGACACGGAGGATACCGTAAGCTCCAGAACCGTATTCGCAAAATATTTGCTTCAGACCGATGACGGTGTTTACATTGCCATCGAAAACCTCGGTTACAAATATGCAGACCAGGAGAAGAACAGCGTCATCCAGACCCGTCCATCCTTCCATGCGCCAAGAGGAAAATATGAGTGGCTGAACTATGGTGTCTATGTCGGAAGTCTTTCTGGAAGCACCGTAGACGGAGTCCGTGGTGTCAATATTAAGATTTATAAAATGATGTAAGCATAAGTGAGGCAGGCAGAAAGGAGCCGGAATTATGAAAAAAGTAATCAAACCGGGCAGGGCAAGAAAGAGCATTAACTTTATTGATAATATCGTATATTCCAGACAGAAAGACCTCGAAGGCAATGAGATGGAGCTGAAGATGTCCATCATGCTGCAGAACGGAAACAGCGAGATGCGTCTGGCATCCGGACACGACGATGAGGCAGACGACAAGACCCCGAAGCCGGCAATCCTGTGGGTTCCGGGCGGCGGATACCGTGGATGCGATAAGAACCTGATGGTAGCGGAGATGGCATTTTTAGCAGATGCCGGATACGTGGTTGCTTCCATGTATTACCGCAGCAGTGCCGAAGCACATATGCCCTCCCAGATCATCGACGTAAAGACTGCGATCCGTTTCCTGCGTGCCCATGCAGATGAGTATGAGATTGATCCGGACCGCATCGGTATCATCGGCAGATCTGCAGGCGGACATCTTTCTGCACTGGCTGCCATGAATTCCGATCTGTATGAGAGTGAAGAGTGGAGCGGCTATTCTTCCAAAGTGCAGGCTTGCTGCGATATGTTCGGACCGGTTGATTTCTTAAAGCTGATTGAGATTGATGAGCATGAGATTGCCACCAACCCGAATTTCCGCTGGAAATCCATGGCGGAGACGCATGAGGGAGCACTGATGGGCGGAGACCCGGCAACCTTAAGAGAGCGTTCCAAAGAGTTCTGCCCGCCGTACATTCTGACCAAAGAGATGTGTCCGATGCTGATCCTGCATGGAGACTGCGACAAGCTGGTTCCGTGCTCCATCAGTGAGGAATTCTATGATAAGATCGTGGAGGCAGGTATGGAGGACCGTGCAGATCTTTACATTCTTGCAGGCGCCGGACATGGAACCAAAGAGTTCTTCCAGCCGGAGACCAAGGAGATTATCTGTGCGTTCTTTGATAAAAATCTGAAATAAAATCTAAAACATGACAGTTTCAAAGCCGACTTTGCTGCACAAAACAACAGAGTCGGCTTTTTCAAAAAGTAGATTGTAACAGAGTAAAAAAGCAAATCCCAAAAAGAAAGAAGAGGATCAGAAATATGATGAAAGTACAGGTACCGATGTGGTCAACTGCCAGCGATGCAGAACTTCAGTTTTACCGGGAGATGGGCGTGGAGTATATCTCGGTCATGTTTCACGAAAACGACTGGGATTATGAGCGTGTGTCCCGCCTGCAGGAGCGCATGGCAAAGTTTGATCTGAAGATTACGGACGCAGGAAGCTTTTCCGTGTTTAAAAACCCGATCATTCATCTGGGACTGGAAGGCCGGGACGAGCAGATTGCGCGCTATAACCAGTTTACTACGGTTATGGGACAGTGTAAGATTCCGGTCTGCTCCCTGGCATGGCAGCCGGACGGTGCAGTGCGTTCCTACAAGAGGGTAGGAGAACATACCCGCGGTTCTGTCAGCGGGATCGTAGACATGGAGGAGATCGCAAAGCGGGAGGCGAGCCATGGACGGGTTTATTCGGAAGAAGAAATCTGGGATAATTTCAAATATTTTCTGGACCGGACACTCCCGGTATGTGAGAAAGCCGGTGTAAAGATGGCGCTTCACCCGAATGATCCGCCAGCTGCCTGTGTCATGGGAGTACCGAGCCTCATTTACAACAGCGATGGCTTTAAGCGTGCATTTGAACTGGCTGGAAACAGCCCGTATCTGGGCATGAAACTTTGCGTGGGCTGCTGGCTGGAAGCAGGGGAGCAGTTTGGCAACCTGATGGAAGACATCCGTTATTTTGTGGAGCAGGGCAAGGTGCTGGCTGTCCATTTCCGCAACTTAAGTGCTCCGATGCCATATTTTGAGGAAGTACTTCTGGAAGATGGCTACGCAGACATGTATGAGATCATGAAGCAGCTGGTGCGCTGCGGCTGCGACGCCCTGATTTCGGTAGACCACGCATCCCACGGCGTTCCGGAATTCGGAGGAATGGCGGGTGCGTACGGATATTCCACTGGATATATGAAGGGGCTTCTGTATGCGGCAGAGCAGGAAGTGAAGCGCGTTCGTTAATTAACAACCCCACACGTTATACCAGAAACTTATAAAATGGCTTGAATCCCACGGATTTAAGCCATTTTTTCGTGCATGTCCGGTATAGGGAATCCGCACATTGTACGAAATTTAAAAATACTTGTTTGCTTTTTAACTTAACTTGTATACAGCATACAACAGATGTAAAATAAAGTCGTAGTTGAGAAAAAGTGAAATGAAAACAAGAAAACCGGTCTGTCTGAGAAACGGCCGGAACAAAAAGGGAGAGTAAGCTATGGCAGTACATGTAATTAATGAAGCAAACCGTTGTCTGAATTGCAAGAAACCGATGTGTATGCAGGGTTGTCCGATCCATACCCCGATCCCTATGATGATCAAGGCATTTAAAGAAGGAAACTTAAATGAGGCGGGGGAGATGCTGTTTGAGAACAATCCCATGTCCATGATCTGTTCCCTGGTCTGCAACCATGAGAACCAGTGTGAGGGGCATTGCGTGCTGGGCCGCAAGGGGGAGCCGGTGCATATCAGCAGCATTGAGAATTATGTTTCCGATACTTATTTTGATAAAATGCAGATTCCGTGCCAGCCGAAGAATGGCAAGAAGGTTGCTGTGATCGGTGCTGGCCCTGCAGGTATTACCATCGCCATTCTGCTGGCGAAGAAGGGCTATGGCGTGACGATCTTTGATTCCAGGGATAAGATCGGCGGTGTGCTGCAGTACGGTATTCCGGCGTTCCGTCTGCCGAAGTCTATTCTGGAGCGGTATAAGAACAAACTGCGCGAGATCGGTATTAAGATCCGCCCAAACACCACCATCGGCGGCGCGCTGGAGATCAAGGACCTGTTCCGGGACGGTTACCAGAGTATTTTCATCGGAACCGGTGTATGGAGACCGAAAACGCTGGGAATCAAAGGTGAGTCTCTGGGAAATGTACACTTTGCGATTGATTATCTGGCAAATCCGGATTCCTATGATCTGGGTGATCATGTGGCGATCATCGGCATGGGCAATTCTGCCATGGATGTGGCAAGAACTGCTCTGCGCAAGGGAAGCCGCCATGTAACGCTGTATGCCCGCGGACTGACCAGCCAGGCAAGCGAGCATGAGACAGCCTACGCAAAGCTGGACGGTGCGGAGCTGGCATTTGGCTGGCAGCCGGTGGAAATCAACGATGATGGCCCGGTGTTTAAAAAAGTTCTGTTTGACGAAGCTGGAAATCAGACCGGAATGGATCCGACTCCGGTTCAGGTACAGGCGGACAGTGTGATCATCTCGATCAGCCAGGGACCGAAGAGTAAGCTGGTCAATACGACAGAAGGCCTGAAGGCTTCCGCGAACGGACTTCTTGTGACCAACAGCTTCGGAGAGACGACGCATCCGGGTATTTTCGCGGCCGGTGATGTGGTATTAGGTGCAAAGACGGTAGTGCAGGCAACTGCGTATGCGAAGCAGGTGGCAGAAGCCATGGACAAATACATGCGCGGAGAGCTGAAGCTACCGGAAGCAGAAACGTCTGCAGCAGAGGTACCGGCGGCGAAAGCACCTGCAGCAGACGCACCGGAACAGGCATAGGCCAGATAAAAAAGAGTGATAAGATAAAAGAAAAACAAAAGGCTTATAAACTCAGAAAATTCTGAATTTATAAGCCTTTTTTTGACGCATTTAGAAAAATATACATCTTTTGTTTGCTTCTATATGGATTTTTTACGCTTTGATAACGAAAATTATATGGAAATTCATGGTTCTTAACACAAATTAAACTATTAGAAAAACTTTATAAAATCGCAGTTTGGCGAATTTCCATTTTGAATCATGCGTTGTTATAATCCAGGTAAGAGGTGCGAAACGAGTACCGGACAGAAGTCGGGAAAGAGAATAAACGCAGTTCAATAAGAAGAAGGAGATGAGAGGTATGTTTTTTAAAAAGTACGGAGACATCGTAGTTGGCGTATTTTTCATGGTGCTGGGAGCGTTGCTGGTCATCCTGGCTCAGGCACTTCCGAAATCCAAAGTCATGGAGATCGGACCGGATTTCATGCCTACGGTAATTGGTTCAGTTACCTTTATCCTGGCAGCAATCCTGACATTTTTAAGTATCAAAAATTTCAAAATGCATGGGAAGGAGCTGGAGCATGCGGAAATCCCGGATTGTGATTACAAGCGTGTGATCTCCAGTGTCATTCTGGTCCTGATTTATGTGTTTATCCTTCAGCCAATCGGATTTATCATTTCGACTCTGCTGTATCTGATGTTCCAGATGGTGGTTCTGTCACCGGATGACGAGCGTGACGTAAAGCATATCATCCGTCTGGCCGTGATCAATGTAGTGTTTACCCTGGCAGTCTTTTTCCTGTTCCGCTATGGCTTCAAGATTGTGCTGCCGGCAGGTATTTTTACGATTCGATTATAATAAGGAGGACAAAGATTATGCAGGCATTGGGACTTTTAGGAAGTGCGTTTGTCGGTATTTTACATCCGGCCTCCATCCTTATGATGATTGCCGGTGTTGCGATTGGTATTATATTTGGTTCTATCCCGGGACTGTCCGCGTCCATGGCAGTAGCGCTGATGCTGCCGCTTACCTTCAGTATGACACCATCTATGGGACTTAATACACTGGTAGCGGTTTATATCGGAGGTATTTCTGGCGGACTGATCTCTGCGATCCTGTTAAATATGCCGGGTACGGCATCTTCCATTGCGACCTGTTTTGACGGTCATCCAATGGCAAAACGCGGTGAAGCCATGAAGGCTCTGGGACTTGGTATTGTGTTCTCGGCTCTGGGTTCCATTTTCTCTTTCCTGATTTTAACCTTCTGTGCACCGCTTCTGGCAGATGTTGCCCTGAAATTTACTCCGGCTGAGAACTTTGGTATCTGCTTCTTCGCACTGACGATGGTTGCGATCCTTTCTTCCGGTAACATGATCCGCGGTCTGCTGGCCGGTCTGTTTGGCCTGATGTTTACCCTGGTCGGCATGGCTCCGATTGACGGAACACCGCGATTCACCTTCGGTTCACACAACCTGATGGCAGGCTTTGACACGCTTCCGACTCTGATCGGTATCTTTGCGATCGCGGATATCCTGGTTACCGCGGAAAGCATGAAGGGCGGACGTGTAGAAACCATTCCGATCAAGAAGGTAAAAGGCTTTGGCTTTAGCTGGCAGGAATTTGTGTATCATCTGCCGAACTTCTTCCGTTCCGCGCTGATCGGTACCGGTATCGGTATCCTGCCGGGCATCGGCGGTTCTACTTCCGGTATGCTGTCTTATGTAACCGCAAAGAACATGTCCAAGCACCCGGAGGAGTTTGGTAAGGGCTGTCCGGACGGTGTTGTAGCAACTGAGTCTGCCAACAACGCTACCATTGGAGGCGCTATGATCCCGCTTCTGGTACTTGGTATCCCGGGTGACGGCGTTACCGCAATGATGTTAGGCGGCTTTCTGATCCATGGCCTGTCTGCAGGTCCGTTGCTTTTCGTGAAAAATGCAGATGTTGTATATGGAATCTTTGCAGCCTGCATGCTGTGTACCGTGATCATGCTGGTGGTTGAGTGGACCTGTATCAAGGGCTTCGTTCAGGTATTAAAGGTTCCGAAGCACATCCTGCTTCCGCTGATCCTGGTTCTGTGCTGTGTCGGCGCGTATGCGACCAACAACCGGATCTTTGATGTACAGTCCATCCTGATCTTTGGTATCGTAGGCTATGTGTACCATAAATTCAGCCTGCCGACTACTCCGTTTGTTCTGTGCTTCCTGATTGGTGAGATGCTGGAAACCTACTTAAGACGAGGTATCATGCAGTACAAGTCCTTTGGCGCATTCTTTGCAAGACCGATCTTTGATGCATTCTTCTTTGTTGCCATCGGAGTCCTGGTATGGACCGTCATGAAGGAATTAAAAGCGTACAAGATCAAAAAACAGAGCATCGACCAGTAACCGCTGATTCAGAAAAACAGAAGCAAAGGCCCCGTGAAAGCACGC
>OODK01001149.1_pt1 | contig 14810 bp, 10 predicted proteins | sample 1671371 | NCBI WGS metagenome assembly OODK01 (sample SAMN06348150, study PRJEB24527) | human gut metagenome | biome: human gut; feature: ankylosing spondylitis patient; material: feces | host: Homo sapiens | place: China | collected 2015-10 | reverse complement strand
AGGCTTTTAGGCCTGTGCAATCAGATTCGCAGACAAGTGAGTGGTATAGTTATTTTGAAAACGATGTACTAGAAAAGATTAAGAAGATTTATAAGAAAGAGGCGTATATTATGGCAAAGAAAGGCAGTTTATCTATAACAAGTGAAAATATTTTCCCTGTAATCAAAAAGTGGCTGTATTCCGACCATGACATTTTTTACAGAGAGCTGATCAGCAATGGCTGTGATGCGATTACTAAATTAAAGAAGTTAGAACTGATGGGAGAGTACGAGAAACCGGAAGAGGTTGAGTACAAGATCCAGGTCAGTGTAAATCCTACAGATAAGACCATCACTATTGAAGACAATGGTCTTGGTATGACAGAAGAAGAGATCGACAAATACATCAACCAGATCGCATTCTCCGGTGTTCAGGACTTTATGGAGAAGTACAAAGACAAGGCAAATGAGGATCAGATCATCGGTCACTTCGGTCTTGGTTTCTACTCTGCATTTATGGTAGCTGACAAGGTTGAGATCAATTCCCTGTCTTACCAGAAAGATGCAAAGCCGGTACACTGGGAGTCTGAAGGCGGCATCAACTTTGAGATGACCGAAGGCGACAAGGCAGAAGTTGGTACTTCTATTAAGCTGTATCTGAACGAAGAAAGCACTGAATTTGCAAATGAATACAGAGCAAGAGAAGTCATCGAAAAATACTGCGCATTTATGCCTGTAAACATTTTCTTAAAGAATGAGACTGCAGAGCCGGAATATGAGACCATTGAAAAAGATGAGCTGACAGATAAGGATACAGTAGTTGAGACTGTCATCGAACCTGCAAAGACAGAAGAAAAGGAAAAAGAGGATGGTACCAAGGAAACAGTAGAAGTTGAGCCATCCAGAGAGAAATATAAGATCTTAAAGCGCCCGGTTGCATTAAACGATACCAACCCGCTGTGGAATAAGCATCCAAATGAGTGTACAGACGAGCAGTACAAGGACTTCTACCGCAAGGTATTCAGGGATTACAAGGAACCACTGTTCTGGATCCATCTGAACATGGATTATCCGTTTAACTTAAAGGGTATCTTATACTTCCCGAAGATCAACATGGAATACGACAGCTTAGAGGGAACTATCAAGCTGTACAACAACCAGGTATTTATCGCTGATAACATTAAGGAAGTTATCCCTGAGTTCCTGATGCTGTTAAAGGGCGTTATTGATTGTCCTGATCTGCCTCTTAACGTGTCACGTAGCGCGCTGCAGAATGACGGTTTTGTAAAGAAGATCTCTGATTATATTACCAAGAAGGTAGCAGACAAGCTGTCCGGTATGTGCAAGACTGACCGTGAGAACTATGAGAAATACTGGGACGATATTGCTCCATTTATCAAATATGGTTATATCAAGGACGAGAAGTTTGCTGAGAAGATGGGCGACTATATCCTGTATAAGAACCTGGAAGGCAAGTATCTTACCTTAAATGACTGCCTGGAAGAGAACAAGGAAAAACATGAAAATACCATTTTCTATGTAACCAACGAAAAAGAGCAGAGCCAGTATATCAACATGTTTAAGGAAGAAGGCATTGACGCAGTGATCATGCCTGCCGCTATTGATAATCCATTTATCAGCCATGTAGAGCAGAAGCATGAAGGACTTAAGTTCCTGCGTATTGATACAGATTTAAATGCTTCTTTCAAGGAAGAAGTAAAGGAAGATGACGAAGCCTTTAAGAAGACCAGCGAAGAGCTGACAGAGGTATTTAAGAAGGCTTTAAATAACGATAAGCTGGATATCAAGGTTGAGAAGATGAAGAACGCATCTGTTGCATCTATGATCACTGTATCTGAGGAAACAAGACGTATGCAGGATATGATGAAGATGTACAGCATGGGCGGTATGGATATGAGTGCTTTCGGCGCAACAGGCGAGACTCTTGTATTAAATGCTAATCATCCACTGGTAAAATATGTTCTGGAGCACAAAGACGGGGAAAATACAGCCAAGATCTGCGAACAGCTGTATGATCTGGCAAGCCTGGCACATGGCCAGCTGTCACCGGAGCGTATGACCGGGTTTGTAAACCGCAGCAATGATATTATGATGATCATGGCTGGACAGAAAGCAGAATAAATAGTACAATAAGAAGCACGACACAGAGTTGCGGGGGCTGTTTCACAGGTATTTTGCCTGGGTCGGCCCCTGCTTTTTTGTTAGATGTACTCGCAAAATCGGATACAAAAAGATCCTGAGAGTACATGGGTTGAATATATTTGAAAGTACAGGGAGAATATATATGAAAAAACGTACCTTATCAAGAAACGTGCTGACACTGGCTCTTGGAATGTCACTGGCGGCAGCAGGTGCTTTTGCAGCTTTTGCAGATCCGCTGGGCTTAAGCTATATTAATGGTCAGACTGTAACAAGCCGTATGGGCGGCTTTGAATTTAGCGCACCGGCAGAGTATAAAGTAGACAGAAGTGGCGCTTCTTCGGCTCTTTCCGGGGAGATCGTAGCGGGTCTTGTGGAAGATAGCGGAAAAATCGATTTTGCGGCGTCCATGGTAGATGAAACCAATAAAAGTTATATCATCAATACAGCCATGGTCCTGCCTGCAGATGATGGTTCCGGACAGCCTTTTAGCGTAGAAACCTTAAAAGCGGAGCTGGCAGAGTCCGGTCTGGATCCGGCAGATACAGAAAGCGGTACAGTAAAGCTGGGAGCTGCAGATTATGAGTATCTGAAGGTAAATTACGGAAAAATGATGGCAGACTCCATGAGGGGACAACTGGAGTCAGGACAGCTTTCTGAAAAACAGAAAGAGCAGGCAAAGGCATTATTAGACCGGATGGAAAAACTGCTAGTCAATGATTTTTATATCCGGAATACAGGAGACAAGATCTATGTGCTCTGCCAGACCTATTCTGTTGACCAGGCAGAGCGTGCAGCAGCCTTTTTAGGTCTTTTAAAGCCTTATACAGGAGTAGAAGGCTGGTACCAGAACGGGGAAAACTGGCAGTATAAAAAGGCAGACGGACAGTTGGCGTTAAACTGCTGGGAACAGGATGAAAATGGCCTTACCTATCATCTGGACGGAAACGGAAATATTGAGTACAATGCCTGGGTACAGGAAAATGGCGGCTGGAAGTATGCAGATGAAAGTGGTCATATGGTTACTTCTGTAACAAAGACCATTAACGGAGTCCAGTATACCTTTGATGATAAGGGAAATATGATCGCCAGAAGTGAGAAAGCGGCCCCGGATTATTCCCTTGGAAAACTGGAAGGAAATACCTATACGAATTACTGGGCAGATATGACACTTTCCTTCCCGGAGGAAGCTACTGTTATGATCGGAAATGGCAGTGCCCAGACCTATGCCCTGGTTGGAGGCGAACATGTGGATGTAAATGATCCTGAATTAAGTTACCGTATTACAGTGGATTTTACAGAGGCAGACATGGAGCTGGATCGTTTCATGGATGCAGTAGTTGGTCACGGGGGAACAGATGGCTATAAGGTAGATGCTTCAGGTAAAGTGAGCCTGGGGGGCTATGAATTCCGCTATTGCAGGACTTCCTACGATTTTGGTGATGGAACCGCCCATCGCTCTGACTGGTATGTACGCCAGATTGATTCCAAACTGGTCCTGATCCATTTTGATTACTACGATGAACTGAAAAACCAGGTACAACAGGTTTATGACAGTATCAGACAGCCACAGGCGTAGTCAGATAGTTGATAAAAAACGTCAAAGAGTAAAGAAGGCTCTTTGACGTTTTTTCGAAATTACTAACGTATAGTGAATGTTAAAAGTTTTTTGATATATTTGCCGTTACATGGGGCCTAAGTGAATCATTTGAGCGATAAATACCAGGGCACTTCCTACTGCCAGCCAGAGAAGCATGATTTTCCACATAAAGCGCATCCAACGATCGTAAGGAATATTTGCAACACTTAAGTTCCCCATTAATGCGGTAGACATAGGAAGAATGTAATTGCAGAATCCATCGCCAAAGTTAAATGCCAGAATAGCAGTTTGACGGGTAATTCCGACCATATCTGCAACGGGAGTAAAAATTGGCATAACTACAGCAGCTTGTCCGGAGCCGGAAGTTACCAATATATTGATGATAAAATTAACCCAGTACATACACATGCCACGTAGTGCAGGAGGAAATGCATTAAGTACAATGGTACATCCGTAAACCAGAGTATCCAGAATATTGGCTGAAGATAAAACACCAGATGTAGCTCTTGCAAGACCAAGGATTAAAGCGGATACAGTGAGTTTTTGACATCCTGTTGCAAAGTGTTTAGCAATAGTACTTGGACCAAAACCTGCAAAAGCACCTGAAATTACACCAAGCCAGATAAAGACAACAGATATTTCAGGAAGATCCCATCCTCGTGTTACACAACCCCATACCATAACAACAAGGGAACCAATTAAAGTTAAAAGAACCAGAAGCTTACGTGGAGTCAGAGAAGAGTCGTGAGAGGCATCAACATCTTCATCATTTCTCAGTTTATCCAATTCGTACATAGGGCTTGAAGCAGGATTGGATTTGACTTTACGTGCGTAACGGATCAGGGCAATACTGGTAAAAATCCAGAAAACGAAGAAGCAGAAGAAACGGTATTGAATACCGGAGTAAAGTGGAAGTTCTGCAATTTTCTGGGCAACAATGGTAGTTGAGGTATTTAAAGTACCTGTGGAAAAACCAATGGCACCACCTAAAAGTGGCAGTGCAGCACCAGTAATGGAGTCAAATCCCATAGCTCTTGTCATCATAATGATAACAGGAGTAAATCCAATAAATACAGTTACAGACTGTGTAGTAGCAATGGCAGCGAAAACCAGGAGCAGAAGCGGGATGAAAATAGCTTCCTTATTGCCAAATTTTGCAACTACTTTTGCGATTAGTACCTGAAGTGCACCGGTTTCAACCAGAACATTAAAAGCACCACCAGACATGATGACCATAAAAATCAGTTTGGCACTGCTGGAAAAACCGTCTATAATATAATTAGGAATTAAAAGTGGATTTACAGGGGTTTTAGCAATAAATGAAAACTGATCAGGAACAACTACTTTAATTCCCTGAGCATTTTCAACACGGGCAAATTCTCCCGCCGGTAGAATCCATGTGAGTATTGAGGCAATGAATACGATACCAATGATGATGACAAAGGTATGAGGCACTTTGAACTTTTTCTTAGGTACGTTTTGTTTTTCTGATAGCATAAAAATTCCCCCTTTAGTAAAAATTAAGAAAATGAGAACAGAAATGAAAAGAAACAGCTTCCTGTTGCAGGAAAATGTTGAGTGAAGTATAATCAATAAACAAAGAATTGTAAAGATAAAATCTGTTTATAACAGAATGCTTCCCATAATGTTTGATTATACTGAGAAAATTTTGCATATTTGGCAGAGAGGAGGAAAATGGTCTTTGAATTTAAAAGAACAAATTTATATGCTTTCTTTGGAACGTCATAGTAATATTACAATAGCGGCAAAAGAACTGGGAATTAGTCAACCGGCATTAACTACATTCTTAAATCATTTGGAAAAGGATTTGGATGTAAAGTTATTTGACCGCTCTGCAGTTCCTATGAAATTAACTCCTGCTGGGGAGCTTTATATTAATAAGGCTAAAAAGATGCTCTGCATAAAAGAAGAATTTGATAGAGAACTTCAGGTGTTGAAAAAACGGGATTTATCATGTATTAGAGTAGGAATCCAGCAGATCAGAGCTCCTCATGTTGTGCCGCCATTGACTATGGCAGTTAAACAGGAATTTCCTAAATTGGATGTTGTTTTTAACGAAAATCATGGTGAAAATTTGTTTAATATGCTGGAAAGGGGAGAAATTGATCTTTTACTTCATAATCATATGAGGCAGATACCGGGAATAAGTGCGGAATTTTTGATGAAGGACCGGTTGCTGTTTATCACTCCAAAGAATCATTTGCTAAACGCATATGGAATTAAATCTGCCAAGCCATATCCTTGGATCGATTTATCTTGGTTTAAAAATGAAAATTTTATGTTGCTGCCGGAAGCATATACATTGAGGGAACATGCAGAACAACTTTTTGCCTCTTTAGGATGGAGACCAGAAACAATAGAGATATATACCAGAACAGAGACTATTTTACGCCTGGTCACTGCAGGCGCAGGGGTTGGCTTTATTTTTGAAAGCTATCTATCATATTTTAACGAAGAACGCAAACCTGCTTGTTTTCTTATAGGAAATCCTCCGATTACGGTGGATTATATGGCTTTTTATCCGGAAAAAATGAAACAATATCCGGTTTTCACCCGTTTTTTGGACATGATCCGCTTTGTATTATCAAAGTAATGTTGGTATAGATGGTGAGTGGCAATAATTGAAGATAAAAAAGATTGACAAAAAAGAAAATATGTGAGAAGCTTTAGATAAATGAGACAGTGAAATGAATAGAATGTGAAAAGGAGAATTGCATAATATTCTCTTTTTTGTAGTGCAGCCAGTCCTGAATAAGGTCTGGCTTTTTTTGAATGGATTACATGGTTTTGAGAAGACATGTTATTAAAAAAGGAGGATTTATAATGGAACATAAGTCTTTTTCAGATCGCTTAAGGGAGTATTTAAAAGAAAATGAAAGTAAACTTATAGAAGGATTATCAGAGATTGTAGCTCAGCCTAGTGTAAGCAGTACTGGTGAAGGAGTATCTAAATGCTGTGAACTAATAGTGAAAAAGATGAAAGCAATTGGTATGGATGTACAGACTTATCCAATCGAGCCACATTCAGTGATTATTGGAAAAATTGGAGCAGATCCTTCAAAAAAGACAGTTTTGATATATGCTCATTATGATGTACAACCTCAGGGTGACCTTACTCAGTGGAGAACACCGCCATTTGAGCCAACAATTATAGAAGGGGTAATGTACGGACGTGGAACAGCAGACAATAAGGGACCATTAATGGCTCATTTAAATGCAATTGAATTTTGGTTGAAAGAATATGGGGAATTGCCTGTTAATATAAAAACCATTTTTGAGGGTTCAGAAGAAAGTAATAGTGAAGGATTGCCAGAATTTCTTTGCTCACATAAAGAATTATTAAAAGCTGATATGGTATATTTTAGCGATGGATCTAAAAACCATAATGACCAGCCGATTATTGCTCTTGGTGTAAAGGGAATGCTATATGTAGAATTAGTGTTGACAACTATGACCAGAAATGTGCATTCCCAATATGCACCTGTTTTGCCAAGTGCAGCATGGCAAATGGTTCAGCTATTAAATAAATTAAAGACAGAGGATGGTACTGTCCATATCCCAGGCTTTTATGATGATGTTGTACAGCCGACAGAAATTGAAAAAGCTATATACGATAAACTGCCGGACGTGAGAGAAAATCTATTTAGAAGTTATGGAGCTTATCCGATCTATCCGGCAGATAAGGGTTACTATATACAATTAAATGGAACCCCAAGTTTTAATATATCAGGAATCAGTTCTGGATATACAGGAAACGGAACAGCAACTGTTCTTACATCAAAGGCAATTGCAAAAATTGATATGCGTCTTGTAGCTGCCCAGGATGGCAATAAAATATTGGATAATCTGAAACAATACATTAAAAAATTAGGATATGACAACGTAGAAGTCATTTGTCATGGAATTACAGAGCCTGCAAAAACATCGGTTGATACTCCGTATCTGCTTCCAGTGGAGAAAGCAACCCGGAATGTATTTGGTCCGTACATGGTATATCCTAATCGGCCATCAACAGCACCGGATTATTTGTGGACCAATATTCTGGGTTTGCCTACGATCCAGGTGCGCTGGTGTGATGCAACTTCAGATAATCATGCGCCAAATGAACATTTAACTTTATCCAATTATATCAAAGGGACTGAGCTTACAGCCACAGTTTTAAAAGAAATCAGTGAAATGTAGAAGAGGATGGACATGAAAGACAAAAAACTTTTATCAGATATCAAGGAATATCTAAAATGTTATGAGAATCAGGTTTTGGAAGATTGGTATGAACTGATCCGTCATATAAGTGTTAGTGAAACAGGGGAAGGAATTGAAACGTGCTGTGACTGGATCCAGAAAAAAATGGAAGAAATTGGAATTCAAGTAACAAAGTATTCTGTAAAACCCGCTCCAGTCCTGGTAGGGCGGTTTGGCAATGATCCGGAAAAAAAGACAGTTCTGATCTATGCCCATTACGATGTGAAACCGGCTGGAGAACGAAAATTGTGGCATTCAGATCCGTTTGTTCCTACAGTACGTGATGGAAAAGTTTATGCAAGAGGAAGTGCTGATAATAAATCACCTTTAATGGCTCATTTAAAAGCTTTGGAATACTTTATCAGAAGAAAAATGGAAGTTCCCGTAAATGTTATTTTTGTATTTGAAGGGGATGAGGAATGCGGCAGTAGAGGATTGGAGGAATTTCTGGCAGAGCACAGGACGGAATTGGCAGCAGATCTGGTGTTTTTCAGCGATGGTCCAAAGGATCCTAGTGGACTTCCTATCATTGCTCTGGGGGCAAAGGGAGATTTGTCTATTCATATTACAGTTGAAACGATGAATAGGAATGTTCATGCCCGTTATGCTCCGGTACTGCCATCAGCTGCGTGGCAGTTGGTGGAGATATTGGGAAAGTGCAGATCAAAAGATAAGATTCTGATACCTGGTTTTGAGGAAGGAATATTACCTTTTACAAAAAAAGAAATTGAGATCATGGATAAACTGCCGAAGTCAGAGGACAGTTTGAATACAATCTATGAGGCAAAGTCGTCTAATTATGGCAAGGACTTTTATCCGAGACTTTTAGGACAGCCTACATTTAATATTTGCTGGATTAAAACAGGAGCTAATGGAGTAGTTCCTGCAAAAGCGGAAGCATTGATCGATTGCCGTTTAGTACCAGATCAGGATCCTGAGAAGGTATTTCAATGTATCAAGAGGCATGTTGAGATGATGGGGTATGATAATGTGAAAATTGAAAATGATGGTTATATCCCTTCTTCAAAAACAGATGTGAATACGCCGTATTTGCCGGCTGTTGAAGAAATTTGTCGTGATATTTATGGTGAATATGTGATCTACCCATGCAGACCATCATCAGCCCCCGATTATTTGTGGACTAATGTTTTAAAGCTTCCGGCTATTCAGGTGCGATGGAGTGATGCTGATTCAGATAATCATGCGCCAAATGAACATTTATCCATTAAAGAGTATATGGATGGAATTGCGCTGACAGTGTGTGCGTTGCAGGCAGTTTCTGAAATTTCAGAAATTAACGAAAAGGACTGAAGAAAATCCGAATAAAAACTCTTGACATCACCACGTCACAGTGCTATACTCCAAACAACTTCATTAGAAAACCGTTGAAACGGAGATAACGGCAGTTATGGCCTCACAGAGAGTCGGCGTTGGTGGAAGTCCGATAGATCCCAGATTGTCAAATGGACCGTTGAGGGCGCAGTCAAAGAAGGTGACTTCGAGTATTCTGCGACGTGGGGCTGACGTTAACAGCCGGTAGTATGATTGTACTACGCAGAGCGCACAGCTTATGTGAAACAGAGGTGGCACCGCGGTTTATTCCGTCCCTGATGATATTTGTATCATCAGGGACTTTTTTGCGTGAGCAGCCGGTCAAAGTCCGTGTTTGCACGAAACATTGACAACTGCCCCGTCAGATGAAGGAAAAGAAGGAAAAAACACAGGTAAATGTACAACAGACACAGATAAGTGTACAAATGGTACATGAAAGGCAAGAGGAGGAAAAAAATATGTCAAATGCAAAAGGACGTTTCGGAATCCATGGTGGCCAGTATATTCCGGAAACACTGATGAACGCAGTGATCGAACTGGAAGAGGCTTACAATCATTACAAAGATGATCCTCAGTTTCAGGCGGAGCTGACTGAATTGTTAAATGAGTATGCAGGTCGTCCAAGCCGTCTGTATTATGCAGAAAAGATGACCAAAGACCTGGGCGGAGCCAAGATCTACTTAAAGAGAGAGGACTTAAACCACACTGGCGCTCACAAGATCAACAATGTTTTAGGACAGGCGCTGTTAGCCAAGAAAATGGGCAAGACCCGCCTCATCGCTGAGACCGGCGCAGGCCAGCACGGTGTTGCAACCGCTACAGCAGCAGCTCTTATGGGAATGGAATGTGTGGTTTATATGGGTAAGGAAGACACCGAGCGTCAGGCTTTAAACGTATACCGTATGAGACTGCTAGGAGCAACCGTTATCCCTGTAACTACAGGTACCGGAACCTTAAAGGATGCCTGCTCTGCATGCTTCAGAGAGTGGACCAACCGCATCAGCGATACCCATTACTGCCTTGGTTCTGTTATGGGACCACATCCGTTCCCGACTATCGTAAGAGACTTCCAGGCAGTTATCTCCAAGGAGATCAAGGAACAGCTGATGGAAAAAGAAGGAAAGCTTCCGGATGCAGTGCTTGCCTGCGTAGGCGGCGGTTCCAATGCTATTGGCGCATTTTATAACTTTATCAACGATCCGTCTGTTAAGCTGATCGGTTGCGAGGCAGCAGGACGGGGAGCGGATACACCGGAAACAGCAGCGACCATTGCTACCGGCCGTCTGGGAATTTTCCATGGCATGAAATCTTATTTCTGCCAGGATGAATACGGACAGATTGCTCCTGTATATTCTATTTCCGCAGGACTTGATTATCCGGGCATCGGACCGGAACATGCTATGTTACATGATACCGGCCGTGCAACCTATGTACCTGTAACCGATGATGAAGCAGTAGATGCTTTTGAATACCTGTCAAGAACCGAAGGCATCATTCCTGCCATTGAGTCTGCCCATGCAGTTGCCTATGCAAAGAAGCTGGCGCCGACTATGGGAAAAGACCAGATCATCGTTATCAACATTTCCGGAAGAGGAGACAAAGACTGCGCAGCGATCGCACGCTACAGAGGGGAGAATATTTATGACTAAGATAAGAGATGCATTTAAAGATGGCAAGGCATTTATTCCGTTTTTAACCTGTGGAGACCCGGATCTGGAGACTACTGAAAAACTGGTATGCGCTATGGCAGAGGCAGGTGCAGACCTGATCGAACTGGGGATCCCGTTTTCTGATCCGACAGCAGAAGGACCTGTGATCCAGGAAGCAAATGTAAGAGCACTGTCTGCAGGAACTACCACAGATAAGATCTTTGATATGGTTGTCCGTATCAGAAAGACAGTAAAGATCTCGCTTGTGTTTATGACCTATGCAAATGTAGTATTTTCCTATGGCTCTGAGCGTTTTATCTCCAAGGCTGCAGAGATCGGCATCAACGGTCTGATCCTTCCGGATGTGCCATATGAGGAAAAAGAAGAATTTGAACCGATCTGCAAGAAATATGGTCTGGACCTGATCTCCATGATCGCACCAACTTCTGACCACAGAATTGCAATGGTAGCAAAAGAAGCGACAGGATTTATCTATGTAGTATCTTCCTTAGGTGTTACCGGTGTAAGAAGCGAGATCAAGACAGATATCGGTGCTTTAGTAGAGCAGATCCGTGCGGTCACCGATGTTCCGTGCGCAGTAGGTTTTGGTATCTCTGAGCCGGAGCAGGCAAAGAAGATGGCTGGGCTGTCAGACGGAGCCATTGTAGGAAGTGCCGTTGTAAAACGGATCGCAAAATATGGAAAAGACTGCGTTCCTTATGTAGCGGAATATGTAAAGGAAATGAAACAGGCTGTAAGGGAAGCATAAGGCGCCCCAAAGGCTGCTGCAGAGGGAGAAATCCTTTTGCAGCAGCCTTTTTTTGTGCCAAGTACTGTGATCTGTCACTGAACTATAGACAAATGGTTATAACTGTTATAGATATGATAGATAAGAAACAATCATTGATCGGTACATCTCGCAGATCGTTTTACAGATTATTTATTACAATCATCTTTTAGATCATTTCCAGAAATGTACGTTTATAATAAAAATTCACTTCCCGGAGAGCATCTTTATGATCCAGCTTGTAGTATACCAGGCCTTCATCGTCAGGAACATGGCGCACCAGGGTATCAGAACAGAAAGAGATCCCCATTCCATACCGGGACAGATTGTAGGCAGTGATCTGCTGGTCCAGCTCCAGTTTTATTTTGGGGAGAACATGGGCATTATGGCAGATGCGGTCTGCCCGGGAGCGGGTATCATTTCCGGATTTTAAAAGTAAAAACGATTCATTTTGAAAATTTTCCAGGGGAACCGGCGGGATCCGGGAGTTTAGATGCCGGTTTTCTCTTATATCGGAAGCTGTAAGGGCATAATTTTTCATTTTTTCATTTACAGCCAGGCGGATGGGCACAGCCAACAGCAGGTGTTCTTCACAGAAGAAACTTTTCTGGTAAACAGCCGGATCCATGTTTTTATTGTCAATGAGCAGATCTAAGGAGCCGGAGAAAAGGCGGTCTGTCAGCTGGGAAGTGGTAGCTTCCACCAGATCGACCTGGACCTGGGGATATTGTTCTGTAAAGCGGGATAAAAGAGGCGGGAGCACATAAGAGGCAAACAGATTAGTGCCGCCAATGGCAATGGTACCGCTTTTTAATTCTTTCATATCATTAATATAATTCTGAAATCCAGTTTCCACATCCATGATGATCTCAATGGAACGTATGTATTCTTTTCCTAGTTCTGTCAGCTGGATATGATTGGAACTGCGGTCAAAAATAGGAAAGCCGATCTGTTTTTCTGCTTTTTTAACTGCAGCACTTAAGGAAGGCTGGCTGATAAAAAGATTTCGTGCAGCTTTGGAAAAACTCATTTCTTTGTAAACTTCATAAACATAGTGCATTCCCTGGAACATGGGAGTCCTCCTTGTCCTTGGTATTCATACAGATAATGTATTATAGACATTTATCTATAAGAAGTATGAAATTATAAGTATTTGAAAATATTGTAGCCTGGATCTATAGTAGAGTCAAGAGGATGATTGCGTACAAAAGAACGAAAAAACGGTCACTGATGTACGTATGATAAATGTGGAGGAAAGACATGAGCGAGATCATGAATAATGGAATGAATGAAATAGGAAGTAATGGAATAAAAGGTAATGGAACAGAAGAGAAGAAATACCGCATAGAGCACGACTCTATTGGAGAAAAGGAAGTACCTATTGATGCTTATTATGGGGTACAGACTCTGCGTGCCCATGAAAATTTCTATATTACAGGCTTAAAAATGCATCCGGAGCTGATCAAAAGTGTAGCCCAGATCAAAAAGGCAGCAGCTATTACCAATTTTGAGGTAGGAGAGCTGGATAAAAAGCGTGCTTCTGCTATTACACAGGCCTGCGATGAGATCATAGCAGGGAAGCTTCACGACCAGTTTATTGTTGACCCGATCCAGGGCGGTGCAGGAACTTCCCTGAATATGAACGCCAATGAGGTGATCGCAAACCGTGCCATTGAGATCTTAGGGGGCAAAAAGGGCGATTACAGCCTGGTAAATCCAAATGACCATGTAAACTTCGGCCAGTCTACCAACGATGTATTCCCGTCCTGTGGCAAGATGGCAGCCTTAAAGCTGATCTCTAATGCCCAGGAGCAGTTAAAACGTCTGGAAAAGGCATTAATGGATAAGTCAAAGGAATTTGACGCTGTTATTAAAATGGGAAGGACCCAGCTTCAGGATGCAGTGCCCATCCGTTTAGGACAGGAATTTCATGCCTATGCATCTGCGATCCGCCGCGATATCAAGCGTTTTGACAATGCAAAAGAAGAGATCCGCTGCTTGAACTTAGGCGGAACTGCTATTGGAACCGGCTTGAACGCAGATGTACAGTATTTCCACAGAGTAGTTAAAAACATGTCCACATTGACAGGAGAAGAACTGGTGCAGTCCTATGACATGATTGATGCAACCCAGAACCTGGACAGCTATGCTTCTGTATCCGGTATCGTGAAAAACTGTGCAGTGAACCTTTCCAAGATGTGTAATGACCTGCGTCTTATGTCATCCGGCCCAAGGACCGGCTTTGGAGAGATCAATTTGCCTGCAAGACAGAACGGCTCTTCCATTATGCCAGGAAAGATCAACCCGGTCATCCCGGAGGTTGTAAACCAGGTTGCATTTAATATTATAGGAAATGATATGACTATTACCATGGCAGCGGAAGCAGGACAGCTGGAATTAAATGCCTTTGAGCCGATCATTTTCTATAACCTGTTTGAGTCTCTTGAAACACTGGCATCAGCCGTTAATACACTGGTAGATAACTGTATTGTAGGAATTACCGCAAATGAAGAACACTGCCGTAAGCAGGTGGAGAACAGTATCGGTGTTATTACTGCGATCTGTCCTTATGTAGGGTATGAGACAGCTGCCAATATTGCAAAAGAAGCGCTGCGCACCGGCAGACAGGTCCGTGATCTGATCCTGGAAAAGGGACTGATGGATGAAAAACAGTTAAATACAGTATTAAATCCATACACCATGACAGAGCCGGGTATCCTTGGAAAGGACCCTATGGACCAGCTTCGTTAGATGATCAGAATAAAATTGGGACAAAAATACAAAAAAATACAAAAAAATTAAAAAAGTGCTTGACTAGAACTGGTATTATATGTATAATAATCTTCGCAGTCGCGATTGAGACTGCGAAGACAAAATAATGGGCTATCGCCAAATGGTAAGGCAACGGACTCTGACTCCGTCATTGTGAAGGTTCGAATCCTTCTAGCCCAGCTAAAGCGCAAAGCGCTTTTAAAAACTTCATATTATAATGGGCTATCGCCAAATGGTAAGGCAACGGACTCTGACTCCGTCATTGTGAA
>OODK01001139.1_pt1 | contig 14912 bp, 8 predicted proteins | sample 1671371 | NCBI WGS metagenome assembly OODK01 (sample SAMN06348150, study PRJEB24527) | human gut metagenome | biome: human gut; feature: ankylosing spondylitis patient; material: feces | host: Homo sapiens | place: China | collected 2015-10 | reverse complement strand
AGATGGCCAGAGCGGCCGCCTTGTAAGCGGCAGGTCGTCGGTTCGATCCCGACAAGAGGCTCGCCGCGCAGAAAAAATGGCGTATTATGTGATACGTAGGCTTTTCTACGCATATAATTCTTACCTTGGGTAAGTACTCCAGGAGCCTTCCCCCAATTATGGGCTTCCTGGAATGAGGGCGGAGCGTCCCCCAACCAGCTCCGCGCCTTCAAGGGGGCGGGAACATCCCCTTCTCTCCCGCCCCCTTTTTCTTTTTTTGAGTTCAGAACAATCTGACGAGCAGGAATGGTGACGGTGGCCGGTGAAACCGCAGTACGGGCCGGAACAACCGTTACGATGGGTGGCGTAATCGTTCATCCAGCAGGAAGAGTATGGCAATGGCACGGCGTTGGACCCCGCAGCGGTTTGTTACACTGCGTCGCATCCGCGTAATCGCCTGTATCGCGGCGACCAGTATCGCGCTGGCTGGATCATTCGCGTTCACCGCGCGTAAATCCGTAGCCCTGAACATCAACGGGCAAACCACCCAAGTCACCACATATGCGATGACGGCCACCCGTCTTCTGGAGGAACAAGGGGTGGATATCAAGACCCACGATATCGTCACTACCTCGTCCGGCGACCAACTCGCCAATCATGCCGTGGTCACCGTACAGTCCGCCTACCAGACCACTATCAACATCGACGGCACGTCCGTTCCCTTCTGGACCGTGGCCACCAGTGCCGACCAGCTACTGGGATTTTTCGAGGAAAACCAGAACAACGCCACAAAAATCACCGTCGACATCGACAATGTGTACAACCAGCTCACCGGCGGACTGGTCATCAATCAGGATGGCCCGGTCACCGTCATTGCGGACGGCAAGACTTCCGTGGCCCCCAACGGCAAACTGCCCGCGGCCTCCATTCTTGACTCCAAAGGCATCGTGCTGAACAAAGAGGACCGTGTGAGCGTCGAAAAGGACGGCGATACCACTATCCTGCGCGTACGGCGCGTGACGCATGGCGAGGAAACACGCACAGCCGTAGTGCCATACTCCACACAAACCATCATCGACTCCAATCTTCCTGAAGGCCAGTCGGAGATCCGCCAGCAAGGCGTCAATGGCGAGAAAACCCAGGTGTATAACGTCACGTATGTCGATGGCGTGGCCGAATCGGAGACGCTGAAATCCGAAACCGTCACCACGATGGCCATCGACCAGATCATCGCCGTAGGCGCCGCCAAGTCTGATACCGATAAAGGTTCCGACAAAAAATCCGACTCCGCCGATAACGGCAAGGCCGATTCCGGTTCCAACAATCAGCACGAGTCGTCCGGTAACAATGCCAACAACACAGGCGACAAGAACAACAGCAGCTCTGGCAACAACACGAACACCGATACCAACAACAATGCCGGCAACAACTCCGGTAACACCGGTAACACCGGCAACACCGGCAATTCCGGCAACACCGGCAACACCGGTAATTCCGGTAACACCGGCAGCGGTACGAACAACAATTCCGGCTCTTCCGGCTCCGATTCAGGAACAAACACCACGCCCTCCGGCCGACTCTGGCACGCCACCGTAGCCCAGGCTCAGGCCTATGCCGCCGGTGCCGCCGCGCAGCGCGGGTGGACAGGCAACGACTGGGATTGCCTGGTCAAACTATGGAACCGCGAGTCCAGATGGCTGTGGTATGCCGAAAACGCGAGCTCCGGTGCCTACGGCATTCCTCAGTCGCGACCAGCAGACAAAATGGCTGCGTTCGGCGCCAATTACCGTGACGATGCCGCCGTACAGATCGATTGGGGTCTGTGGTACATCGCACAAACCTACGGCAGCCCGTCCAAGGCATGGCAACATTCCGAACAAATCAGTTGGTACTGATCGGTTACGAAGCCCACAAGGAACACACGCTTATGAACGACACCATTCCCGCCACCGGTCACCTGTTAGGTGCCGCCGATATCCGTCGTATCGCGGCCGATGCCGGCATCAGCCCCACCAAGAAATTCGGGCAGAACTTCGTCATCGACCCCGGCACGGTCCGTCGTATCGTACGAGAGGCGGGAGTGACCGCTGCCGATCATGTCATGGAAGTCGGCCCCGGCCTGGGATCGTTGACATTGGCGATTCTGGAAACCGGCGCCACCATGACCGCAGTCGAAATCGATCCGCCGTTGGCCGAACGACTGCCGGGCACAGTCGCCGAATTCATGCCCGAAGCCACGTCACGACTCACCGTCGTCAATCGGGATGCCTTAACCGTCACCCCGGAGAACGTGCCTGATTTCAGCGATGACGCATCGTTTACGCTGGTCGCCAATCTGCCGTACAACGTGGCCACGCCGATTCTGCTCACGCTGTTGGAGCGTTTCGACAACCTCGGCTCGTTCTTGGTGATGGTGCAAAAAGAGGTGGCCGACAGACTCGCCGCCAAGCCCGGTTCCAAGATCTACGGCACGCCGAGCGTGAAGCTCGCCTGGTATGGCACCGCCGAACGGGTGGGCACCATCGGCCGCAATGTGTTCTGGCCGGCTCCCAATGTGGATTCCGCGCTCGTCAGATTCACCCGGTATCAGGCCGATGACCCGGCCGCCCCGGGAGCCTCGAACAGCACGGCCGACGGCGGCGCACAACGGGAACTCGTATTTCGTCTGATTGATGCGGCGTTCGGTCAGCGTCGCAAAACCCTGCACGCGGCATTGAAGACCATTGCGCCCTCCGAGGCATTCTCCATCGCCGGCATCGATCCGACCCGTCGAGGAGAGACGCTCACCATCGCCGAATTCACCGCTCTGGCCAAGGCCATCGAATCGTGTGGAGATGGAGATGAGGCACAATGAGTCCGGTAATCTCACATCCACGCCCAGCCGCTGCCCGACATCAGTTCGATGAGCTCTCCCCCATCACCATTACGGTGGATTGCCCGGCGAAAACCAATCTCACCTTGGAAGTGGGGCCTGCTCACGACGAATGGGGCGGACGCCACGAACTGGACACCACCTACTGTGCAATCGGCGTATACGACACCGTCACCGCAACCGCCAAGCAACCCGGAGCGGGATTCTCTCTGGAGCTCGAAGGCGCTTATTTGGGCGACTTGGCCTCCTCACGCAGCGACATGCGCCGCAACCATGCGGTACTGGCCCTCTTCGCCATGGCCCAGGCGGCCGAGCGCGAGCCGGATGTGGCGTTGACCATCACCAAGCGCATTCCCGTGGGTGCCGGACTAGGCGGCGGCTCAGCCGACGCCGCGGCGACCATGCTGGCGGTCAATCGTCTCTGGGAGCTGAACTGGCCTATAGAGCGTCTGCGCACCATTGCCGCCACGTTGGGCGCGGATATGCCGTTCTGCCTGACCGGTGGCCTTGCATACGGTACCGGTTTCGGCGAACGCATCACGGATATCGCCCCCGGCAGCCGCGATGAGCTGGCGCTGATAGAACAGGGATTCAGCGGCGAAGTATTGGTCGGCGCGTACCAGTCGCAACTCAGCACTCCTGAGGTCTACCACACCTTTGACCTCGTGGGAGCCGCAGAAGGCGACCGCAATCATCTGCAGGCTGCGGCAATCAGCCTGCATCCCCGCAGCGGGCAGGCCATCGACGCCGCCACGCAGGCGGGTGCCAGCCATGCATTCGTCTCCGGATCCGGCCCCTCAGTGGTCGCTTTCGCCGCCGACGAGGCAGCGGCACAACGCATTATCGATGTGTGGCGCGATACGGCTGTGGTCGATCGCATTATTCGAGCCAAATCTCCCGCACACCCCAATATCGGCGTCAGACAGTGACGCTAAGGTAGCAACCAGCCACCCGACCCATGAAAGAAGTCCACCGATGACGTATCAGGTTGATGAACGTGAAGCCCGCAAGGCGTACGTGCGCCACCGCCAGACCATCGTCTTTTCCATCAGCGGCGCGGTATTGGCAGTAGTGCTGGTCATAGCCCTACTGTTCAATTTCCACGTTTTCGGCCTCGGCGAAGTGGAGACTCCGGCCCGCCAGCCGAATTACGGCAACGCGGCACCGTGCGCGGTCAAGGACAGCAGCGGCAAAGCGCAATACGTGTCCAACGCTTCGGTCGGCATTCGCGTGATGAACGGCACCTCTCACGGCCAATTCGCCAAGGCCGTGGGTGAGGCTTTGGCCAATCGTGGATTCAGCGTGCAGAAAATCGATAACTATTCCAGCACCGGCGTTGAACGCACCACCATCTACTTCGGCAAGAACGCCATTAATCAGGCGTATACGCTGATCGGCAATTTCACCGACGCCACCATGATCATGACGGCTCGCGAGGATCAACTCATCGATGTGGTCATCGGTGCCACGTTCAACGATCTGCAGGACACCAAATCCTCCCCACAATCCGGTAAGACCATCACCAATATCGAGGGTTGCAAGGCCGCCGATAGCATGACCAAGCTGCCCGCCGACACCAAACACGACGCATACACGGCGGAGTAAGGCGCATACAGCTTCATCTTCGCGAAAAACCGTACGCTGACACGTATTCAGCGTACGGTTTTTTGGTATCGGACTAGTATCGGACTACTGAATCTCGGCGTACCAGCGCTTGAGTTCTTCGACGGCCACATCGTGGTCCACCGGACCGTTATCCAAGCGGTATTCCAGCATGTGCTTGTAGGCGCGGCCGATCATCGGGCCGGGCTCCAGGCCCAGCAACTCCATAATTTCGTTGCCGTCCAGATCCGGGCGGATCGCGTCGAAGTCCTCTTTCTTCTTGAGTTCGCGGACGCGCTCCTCCATCTCATCCATGGCCTGGGAGAAGATCATCGCCTTGCGCTTGTTTTGTGTGGTGGCGTCCGCGCGCGTGAGCCTGTTCAGCCGCTCGTACAGGTGCCCGGCATCCTTGACATACCGGCGTACGGCCGAGTCGGTCCACGGCTCGTCCACATAGCCGTGGAAGCGCAGGTGCATATTCACCAGTTCCGAGACGTCCTCGACCAGATGGTGGTCAAAACGCAGCGCCTTCAAACGCTTGCGGGTCATTTTGGCACCCACCGCGTCATGGTGGTGGAAGCTCACTTTGCCGCCCGGCTCGAACCGGCGGGTCTTCGGCTTGCCGATATCGTGCATCACGGCGGCCAAGCGCAGCGTCAGGTCGGGGGCGGGCACCGGGCCGTCCGGGCCGGTTTCCAGGGCGATCGCGCGTTCGAGCACAATCATCGTGTGCTCGAAGACGTCCTTGTGGCGGTGGTGTTCGTCGATCTGCAATTGCAGGGCCGGAATCTCCGGGAAGACGATGTCCGCAAGACCGGATTCGACCAACGCCTCAAGGCCGGCGCGCGGACGGTCGGAGAGCAGCAGCTTGGTCAGTTCGTCGCGCACGCGCTCGGCGGATACGATGTCGAGGCGGTCGCGCATCGAGGTAATCGCCTCGGCCGCGTCCGGCGCGATACGGAAGCCCAGCTGGGCCACGAATCGCACGGCGCGCATCATACGCAACGGATCGTCGTCAAAGGACTGTCGCGGGTCCACCGGCGTGCGCAACACGCCCTTGGACAGATCGCTGGCACCACCGAACGGGTCCACGAATTGCAGGTCGGGCACACGCAGGGCCATCGCGTTGACGGTGAAGTCGCGGCGGGACAGGTCGCCCTCAAGCGTGTCGCCATAATTGACCTCGGGCTTACGCGAGTCCGTGTCGTACGTGTCGGAGCGATAGGTGGTGACCTCCACCTTGACCTCGGTGCCGTCCGGGCGGCGGCGCATGGCACCCAGCGTGCCGAACTTGCGCCCCATGTCCCAGAAGCCGTCATGCCCCCACCGGCGCAGTATCGGCTCGAACTGCTCAGGCCGTGCGGATGAGCAGAAGTCCAAATCGTGGCTCTTTCTATGGAGCAGCAAATCCCTGACCGGGCCGCCGACCAATGCCAGCTCGTAACCCTGTTCGGCGAACAGTCGACCAAGTTCGATGGCTTCGGGCCATACTTCGAAATCCAATGGGCACCTTCCCGCGTGCGACGTTTTTCTGCCCTACCAGCATACCGTTACCCCACCTGCACACGGGGTTGAGTAAGGTGGAGAATATGATTACGCCCGCCGACCTTGCCCGCATACTGGGGCAAACACCAGATTCGGCGGATAGCCATACCCAAGACCACCTGCTGTATACGTCCGAAACTCCGCATCATTCCGCCGATTCGGGCGATTCTCCCGATGCCGGCGGCACCGCGAGCCACTCCACCAATCAGGCCGTTCATCAAGACGAAGTAGACGCAGTACCGACTGCGCAACATTCCGGTGTACCCGGCACACCCGCAACGCCCGCCACACCCGCACCATCCGAATCCGAAATATCGGACGCCGCCAGCGACATGCCCACACCGAAGCCGATGATGCCCACACCGGCCACCGTCTTCGGCATGCATGCCACCGTCACCATCGCCACTACCAGCGGCACTATCGAGGGGCAGGCCGATGGTATCGCCGGCGAGGCCGGTGCCGAGACGATTGCCGAGGTCGAGCCGATTATCGCCACGGCACAAACGTCCGTAACCATCGTCACGAACGATTCCGCGGCGACCGCCCACGCGGCCGTAGATACTGCCGTTGCGGTCGCCAAGGCCGCCGCCGCGCATACCGCAGCGATACCGACTCCGCGCGACGTGCTGATGCCGCCTGCGGCACGTACCGCACCGGCCGCAACGCCGGTCACCATGCCGGTCTCAGCGCCGTCTGCAGCACCAGTGAGGCCCGCAACGTCAGCGCATCCCACGCCGGCCACGGTCTTCGGCCGGCATCCGTCCGCGGATGTTGCCTCGCCGGAACCGGCAGTGCCAGTAGAACCGGTGACGCCATCCAGCCCGACTCCGGCCATGATGCCGCAACGCCGTACGTCGGATGGTCCGACCACATTCGCTTCACTGGATGCCCAGGAACTGCCGGTCGTACGCGAATATTCGGCAGGCGGTCTGATTTTCGATGACCAGAATCGCGTGGCCATTATCGCCCGTCATTCCCGCTCCGGCCATCTCGAATGGTGCTTGCCGAAGGGGCATATCGAAAAAGGTGAGACCCCGCAGCAGACCGCTGTGCGCGAAGTGCATGAAGAGACCGGCATCCTGGGCGAGGTGATCGATTCCATCGCCACCATCGACTACTGGTTCACCGGCACCACGCAGCGCGTGCATAAGCTGGTCCATCACTTCGCGCTCAAACAGACCGGCGGCGAACTGACGGTGGAAGGAGACCCGGATCATGAGGCGGAAGACGCCATCTGGGTACGTTTTGAAGATTTGGATGACGTGTTGAGCTATCCCAACGAACGCAAAATCGCGTGGCTCTACGCCAGGAAGAAGAACAGGCAGGCAAACGAGTGAACCTACCCGGAGTCTTACGACATTGCACACGTCTGGCACACGCACTGGCGGCTGGCGTCGCCGTTGTGGCGATGCTGGCCGCTCCATTGACCGTTTACGCGAACGATACGACGGACACGACTGATTCATCCGATACGACGGACGCAACGGGCAATCAGACCGAGAATCAGCCCAAGCAGAGCATTGCCATCACGCAAAGCACCCCCATCGTCACCTCCAAATCGGGCTATCATGTCACCGCGGTCATCAGCAATACGGACAGCACGGCCACGTCAAGCGGCACACTGCACCTGACCACCAATACGCTGTTCACCTTTGTCTCGCGCACCGATATTCAGAACTGGGCCGAGAACAACGCCCCCATCCCCACCCCCAACGAGTTGGGTTCCGTTGACGTGCCATCGATTCCCGCCGGCGGCACTGCCACCGTCACCATCGAGGTGAACGCCAATCAGCAGACCCTTGCCTCCATAGGGAGCTGGGGGCCGAAGCCGCTGATGCTGTCGTATATCGTCGGCAATCGGATACTCGCCGATTTGCCGAGTTTTCTGACCCGATCTTCGGATGGGCTCAACACCGCGACGACACCGGCCATGAACCTGACCGTGGCCATGCCCTACACCGCCAGCGGCTGGCAGGTCGATAACAAGGCCATCAGCAATCGCATTGCCGAAACCACCACTTCCTCGACATCAACATCGTCCAAGTCCAACAGCACGGACAAGGCCGACAAGGCCGACAAGTCCGATAACGCCGACGCCGGCAACGCGGCCAAAGCCACTGATACGCAAGCCATATCCTTATCCGAGCAGGATGCCGATACCGCGCGATCCCTTGGGCAGACATTCGCCAAGCACCGCTCGCTGCAAGTGATCGCGGATCCTCTGTATTGGCGTCAGTCCGCAGTGCAACCGTCCATTGCCGGCATCATGCAGCCCGCCGACTTTGACATCACCGCCTATACCGCGCTGGGTGATACCGCGGCCTACGAAAAGGCCGGCATCACCACTGAACAGTGGAACGCCAAGCAGGCGGCCGCATGGTATGCCGCCGGAAACGACTCCGAAACACCCTCCGCGTACGCATGGCAGGGCAACAACTGTTGGACGTTGGATGCGCTGACCGCGGCACGCGAGCAGGGCTATGACACGGTGATTGCCGATGCCTCTTTCGATGCCGACCAGACTGAAGCCGTACACACAGGCACCTACGTGGTGGATACGCCTGCCGGCGATGTCACCGTGCTGAAGGAGCAATCGACCTTGGGCACGCTGGCCAAGGGCCAACCCACCAGCACGGACGCGCAGGCCGAGTCCAGCGATGCCGGTCGGTTGGCCCGACTGGTCGCTCAGAGCGCGTTCTACCAGATGGAACAGCCTTATACATCCCGATACCTGCTTATGACGTTCTCCCGCACCACGGAGGCCGGCTGGATCGATCAGGTGATGAGCGCCTTCGAGCAGGCCTCCTGGTTGAATCTGACGGATCTGAAGACCATGGCCAAGGCCGATCCGTTCAATGTCAGCGATTCGGTCAATCCCGACAAGGCCGATGATGCCAACACCGCCAATACCCGGTCGGCATTGAGGCAGTTGGCTGACAGCCGGCATGACATCATGCGCATGGCCACCTCCATATTGAGGAACGAGATTGATTCCGACGAGGTCTCGTCGTTGGACACGCAGGCCCTGGCCCGGCAGGACGCCAATGACACCGTCTCGCACAGCAACGATCCGACGCAATGGATTGGCTCTTTGCTGGTGCTGCATGACGATATGGCGCTGCGATCCATGTCTGGCTCCCCCCAGCCGGCAGCCACGCGAAAAGCCATGGTCAGAGCCGCGAAAACACTGGCCAGCGATCTTCTGAACGGCGTACGCATCAACCCATCGGAATCAATATCCGTGTTCAGCGAATCCGCGAAAATGCCGATCACCGTCAGCAATGACCTTCCTTATGCCGTCAGCGTGCAGGTCAACTCGCTGACTGACTCCATGCAGATCGTCACCTCGCGAACCACTGACATCGATATTCCCGCGCATAGCGACGCTCAGGTGACCTTCACCATCCGCGTTTCCACTTCCGGCTCATCGACGGCCCATGTGTCGCTGAGCGACCGGGAAGGCAACAGATTCGGCAACACGCAGGACACCGCGATCACCAGTGTGATGCGCATCAGTGATGCCAGCGGTTTCATTATCATCGGCTTCGCCGTGCTATTGGGCATTATCGGCCTGTGGCGGCAGTTCCATCGGAAGAAGGACCCCGACGAATGAGTTCAACCGTAGGTCGTAATTCCCTGATCATGGCCACGGGAACCGCTGCTTCCCGTGTGACCGGTCAGCTCCGCACGATTCTTCTCGCTGCGGCCATCGGCACCACCGGATTGGCGGCCAACGCCTATCAGGCCGGTTCCATGATTCCCCAATCCGTGTTCACGCTGGTGTCCGGCGGCATCTTCAACGCCGTGCTGGTGCCCCAGATCGTGCGCACGTTGAAAGAAAAAGACGCCCAAGAACGACTGAATCGCCTGATTACGTTGGCCATCGGCATCCTATTGGCCATGACCGTGGTGATGGCGGCGGCCAGCCCTCTGCTTGCCCGCCTGTACGTGGGTAGCGACGATCACCAGATGATAGCCCTGACCACCTCGTTCACCCTGTGGTGCATGCCTCAGGTGTTCTTCTACGGCCTGTATACGGTGTTGGGTCAGATTCTGGCCGCCAAAGACCATTTCCTCACGTATGCGTGGAGTTCCACCGGCGCGAACATCATCAGTTGCACTGGTTTCGTCGCTTTTATTCTGCTGTTCAGCAAGGCCAATGAACAGCCCCTCGAATTCTGGACCGCCGACAAGATCGCGCTTACCGCAGGCACCTGGACTTTGGGCGTGGCCTTCCAAGCGCTGATACTGTTCCTGCCGCTGGCCCGTATCGGATTCAAATACAAACCCAGCTTCGGGCTTGGCGGCTTTGGACTCAGGTCTATGGGTCCCGTGGCGTTAGGCTCTTTGGGCGTGGTGGTCACCAGCGAGATCTGCGGCATTATCCTTACCCGTATCGCCACATCCGCACCGCAGCGCGCCCACGAACTGACGGGTGCCAGCCTGTTCAGCGTGGCAGGCAACGCGACCTATCAGAATGCGTACACCCTGTTCATCCTGCCCTATTCGCTCATCGCCGTATCGGTATCCACGGCTATGTTCCCCAAAATCTCCCGTTCCATCGCAGCTGCGAATCTGGATGAGGCACGGCACGATCTGGTGAGCGCGCTGAACAACGTAGGCCTGCTCATCATATTCTTCGCCGCCGCCATGATTGTGTTCCCCGAACCGATCATCCGCGCACTGCTTCCGTCCGTCTCGATGGACGAGACCATGCTGATTTCCTACGCGCTTATCGCCTTGTCTATGGGCATTCCATTGGGGTCGGCGTTCCTGTTGATCCAGCGCACGTTCTACGCCTTTGAGGACGGCCTTCACCCCTTCCTGTCCGCGGTGATGCAGTATGGATTCACCTCGGTATTCATGATCATCGGCATGATGGTACTTCCTCCTGAGCATTGGGTACTCGGCATCGCCTGCTCGGTGACACTCGGCGGATTACTGGCGTTGCCGCTGACATTGATGATGTTGCGCCGCAAGTTCGAAGGCAATATTGGCGGTCGGGAGATCACGAGGACATATGCCAAGGCCATTGTGGCGGCACTGGCTTCCGGAGTTGTGGTCTGGCTGATCAAACGACCGGTAGTCGCACTGTTCGACGCGGATATTCGACCAGTAGGCGGGCACATGAGCTGGTGGTCTGCGCTGGCCATCTGCGTGGTGCTCACCATCGTGCTGACCATAGTATATGTGGCTGTGTTGTGGGTGGTACGCACCCCGGAACTCATCAGCGCCTATCACTCGATACTGGCCCGTCTACACAAGACTCCGGCCAGTGAGGACGTTGCTGTGACAGCCCAGCCGGAAAAAGTCGACGATACGCAAATCAATCCTGAGACGGAGCCCGTCAAGGATAGCCCCACACGTAGAATATCTAAGACCAGTCTCGAACACCAATCACACGGAGCCGAACGCACTATGAAACCGCAACTCGGAGACACGATTCTCAACCGATACACCTTGGTATCATCGTTGCGTGAGGAGCCTGGCATTCAGGCATGGAAAGCCAACGACCGTGTGTTGGCAAAGGATTGCCAGCTGTTCATCATTACCAATCGCAGCGCTTTCGCCGCAATCGATGAGCTCGCTGGTCGCATCGCCGCCACTCGCCCTGATCGTATGATTCCCGTACTGAAATACCGTATGGAATCCGACGTACTTCTCATTGTCATGCCGGTGGACAGCGGCCAATGCCTGACTGACTACATGGTGGATACCGACAAGCCGCTCAGCTACAGCGCCATCCGGTCGATTATCGGAGAATGCGCCAACGTGCTGCGCGAGGTCATTGCGGATACTCCCAGCAGCATCGTCATCACAACCGACACCGTTCGAGTGACTACCTCCGGTGTGCAGATTGCCGATGCACCATGTGCCACGATGCTGGCCGACACGTCCGCTACTGATCTGCGTACGGACGGTCCTGAACGGTATGCGATTCGCCAGCTTGCGGCATTGCTCTATGCCCTGCTGACACGCACGCCAAGCCAAGCGACACCCACATTCAATCTGCGCGCCTTGCCGCAAGACACCCCTGGCGAATTCCGCGTGATTTGCAAGCGTGGATTGGCCTTAAGCAAGCCCGACGAGCACACGTTGCCGATGGCTGCCCTTGTAGAACTCGACGCCTTGTTGGGTAATTGGAAGCCGCTCTCTGAACTGAGCGATGCTGATATCGCTTTGCCGAGCGTGGAAAGCGATTGCTCGATTACCAAGGCGATACTGAAGCCCGCCAACGAGACCGATATCGTGCCTATTCCCAGCACGTTGATTAACAGCAGCAGTCTTCCGGAATTGTCTATTACCCCTTCCCTGCCGGTTCAGCCGGCCGCCGTCCCCGCTCCGCACGCGATGTCACCGGCTCCTCTGCCTGATGGGTCCAGTACTGCTGACGGCAACCAGTCTCAATCTGACGCCCGCCGTCTGTTTGACTTCAACCTTTCTGACGCCTGGGAGCACGAGAATCTTTCCGGTGAAGACACCGGTGACTGGTACAGCGAAATGAATCCGGCCCCCATCGGCGGTCCGGGTGATAATACTCGGTTGACGGTGCCTATTGTTACCGGCGGTATTTCCGATGCCACCGTGGGAGAGACGACCAGTCGTATTCCCGTGTTCGATGTCAGCGGCCGTGCTGTGGCCCCCGGTGAGGAATCGCTGCGTGCCTTGGAAGAGGAGCAGGCCCGCATTGCCGAAGTAAGCGCCATTCCTCCGAGCTTCACACCGAAGGATGTGCCGGATGATGAGGATGACAGCAAGCTGCCCGATGAACATCTGTTCGGCAAACTGTCGACCAAGGTCGTTGCCATCATTGTGGCTCTGATATTGGTAGTGGCAGCGGCTGTTTGGGCAGTGCATGCGTTCCGATCCTCCGGAGACAATCCTGCCGATGCTTCCAGCAACTCCAGTGAAGGTGACTGGCCCGATATCAATGCTGACGCTGTGCCATTCGGTGGCAGCAAGAACGCGACGAACGGTGGCGCCACTGACGATTCCTCAAAGTTGAGTGATGCCACTCAGAGTGAATCCAGGGACTCGGCATCAGACAAGTCCAAGAAGTCCGAGACTGCTGATTCGTCGTCCAAGAAGACCAAGGCCAAGAAGTCCGGCGATAAGGATTCCAGCGCTGCTCCGCAACCGCGCCATGAGAACAACACGGCGTTTACGATTTCCAGCGCCAACTTCCTGTCGAATCCTGGCGGCCAATCCGGGTACGCATACTACATGCACCTTGACCAGCCGCAGGATGCGTACCGCATGGTTATCACCATCCGCACATCCGGTGGTAAGGGCTATATTCGCGCAAATACCACTGGAGACCCCACTCAGGGCGAGCAGGTGGCCGAATTCACCTTTGCTGAAGGTGGCACTACTGAGGTGAAGTTCACCAAAGCCGTCAATACGCAGGATCTGCTGCTGTGGGTGCCATCGGGTAGCCTGCCGCAGAACCAGCTGTACATCGAGAAGGTGGAGGTCTTCTAATCGGCATCTATACCGATAACTGACCCAAGAAGGGCGGTACCGTTCGCATACATTCGACGGTGCCGCCCTTTCTTCGCGTCTTGCTGAATGACATGGAATATCGTATGGGGGTGTGACAATGTTTCACGTGAAACATAACGTCATCATTATCGGTTCTGGTCCCGCTGGCTACACGGCCGCCATCTATCTTGGCCGTGCAGGTCTTAATCCTGTTATGGTCACTGGTGCGTTGTCGCCAGGTGGACAGTTGGTCAACACCACTGAGGTGGAGAACTTCCCCGGATTCCCGGAAGGTATTCTTGGCCCGGATCTTATGGATCGCATGAAGGAACAGGCCAAGCGCTTCGGTACAACCTATATCACAGACGATGTCTCTTCCATTGAGGCGTGTGAGAGTGATTCGGTCAAGCCGACCTATCGTGTAACGCTCTCCGATGACTCCCAGTTGGAGGCATCAGCACTCATCATCGCCACAGGGTCGTCATTCCGTAAGCTTGGGGTGCCCGGCGAACAGGAGCTGTCCGGACATGGCGTCTCGTACTGCGCCACCTGCGATGGCTTCTTCTTCAGGAACAAGCCTATCGTGGTCGTAGGCGGTGGCGATTCGGCTTTTGAAGAGGCATTATTCCTGACCCGGTTCGGTTCTTCGGTCACCTTGATTCACCGACGCGATAGCTTCCGTGCCTCGCAGATCATGGTGGACCGAGCCAAAGCCAATCCGACCATCACCCTGCTGACCAACACAGTGGTGACCTCCATTACCGGCACCTCCTCCCCCACACAGAACACCGGTGCACCTATTGCCATTCCTGGCTTGACAATCAAACGACCGGCTGTGGCACCGGCCAGTGTCAGCAGCATTGCCGTACGTAACGTGGTGACCGGAGAAGAAAGCACGCTGGACACCAACGCCGTATTCGTGGCTATCGGCCATACGCCAGCCACTGATTTTGCAGCTGGTGTTGTGGACCGTGACAATGATGGGTATGTCGTGGTGCAAGGTGCCAGCACGGTGACCAGTGCGCCAGGCATCTTTGCTGCAGGCGATTGCGTGGATCGTACTTATCGTCAGGCAATCAGCGCAGCGGGCATGGGCTGCCGTGCAGCGCTGGATGCGCAGGCCTATCTTACGGACTGATTGCGTCGACCTGATGATGGCTTGCTGTTCTGACTGCTGCCTGTGACATAGGAGCAGCGCTAGGTCAGTGTTACAGCATGCCGCCCTTGGATAGTACGCACCGGTCAAAGGCATAGAAAGGCCCCTCAGGCGACAGAGAATCACGATGTGTGATTTGTCATCCTCCAGCCTGAGGGGTTTTCTATTGCGACAGGGGCTACAACGCAGGCATACGCCCCTGCCAGGAATCACGCAGAGGCTATAACGTCTTGCGCGTACAACGCACTGCACAGCAATAATGCCGGCGACAGTGAC
>OODK01001132.1_pt1 | contig 15047 bp, 13 predicted proteins | sample 1671371 | NCBI WGS metagenome assembly OODK01 (sample SAMN06348150, study PRJEB24527) | human gut metagenome | biome: human gut; feature: ankylosing spondylitis patient; material: feces | host: Homo sapiens | place: China | collected 2015-10 | reverse complement strand
TAACGCGCGACCTTGCCAAGGTCGAGACCGCGGGTTCGAGCCCCGTCTATCGCTTTCGGTTAAAGGTCTCGAAACCACGCATTTATGCGGGTTTCGGGACTTTTTCATTTCTATGTTTTCTTTCGATTTTGCATAAATTTGCATAAACTCTATAAAGCTTCCAGATATTGTAAAGAATTTTCGTTATCAATACCAATCTTTATATAATATTTTTGCGTTGTGGCAATGTCTGAATGTCCCATCAGTTTTTGTAGTTCATAGATAGACATTCCTTTTAATGCAAGTTCGGTACAAAAAGTCTTTCGTAAACAATGGATACCGCCATTACCTGAATCTAAATTAAGACGTTTCCATAATCTGCGATACTTTTGTTCAAGGATACTGGCAGTGATACGTTGACCGTCAGTGTTGACAAAAAGCCAATCTGTATGGATGTTATGTTCTTCTTGCCAATCTTTTAATAGATGTAAGACTTTCAAGGCATTTTTGGACAATGGAAGATTACGTCTTGAATTTTTTGTTTTGACATCTCCAATGATATAATCATAGCCTTTGATTTTCTCGCCTTGCTCATTGCGTTTGGAATGCCGACTCTCCGCACGACGAATGGAAATAATTCCTTTCTTGAAAGAAATATCAGACCATTTCCATGCGACTACCTCGCCAGCACGAGCACCAGTATAAGCATCCAGTAAGATGGCGAAAGCGGTTGAATATTTTGGAAAATCTTCAATTTCTTGAAAAAGTTCCTTTTGTAAAAGTTTAAATTCAAATGAATTTAAAACAGATTCTTCAACATCTTTATCGTATTCTCGAACAAAATAAGAGTCAGGAATTGAAAATTCAGTCATCGGATTATTTACACGATAATCTTTGGACACAGAACGATGAAATACCTCTTTTAAGATATTCAGTATTTTTTGAGTCTGCTTGCGAGTCATTTTTTTATTTACGATAGGGTAAATAAAATCTTCAATATCGCCCAAAGAATATTGACTTATCGGTTTTTGAATAAAAGGATTATTCGCAAAATAAGTATTCCATGTACAATCCCACCTGTCACGAGTTGAATTGCTTTCTGTTCCAAATCTTAATGAATAATAATCAAGATACAAATCTTCAAAAGTAGATTCGTTTGCATGGTAATGTTTGATTACCGCTTTATCTAATGCTTGTTTAGTTGGCTTAGATAGTAGTTTACGATGATTTTTATATGATTCATCATATACATATACAAGATATCTTCCAGACGTTTTATCCTTTCGCCAGCTGTGACCTTTGGTGCTATAAAATTCTTCTAAAAATTTTTTCTCTGTTAATGTTTGCATTTCTTTTTTAACAGGGTTCTCTTTAGGTATGATTATAACAGGTCTAAACAGTTGGCGAAAGTGGATTGATAAAAGTTCTTCTCTAGATGTTATTGTTCCGTGTGCATACGACCACCGCCTTGTATGTCTCTTGTTTCATCAAAAAGATAGGCTTTGAATAATGTACCATCTTGATTTAGAAACAATCCTTTTGAATCTGATGGAATATATATTGAAGCATCGGTATTATCAAGAATAATCTGACTTAATACTTGGTCAGCACGTCCACAGATTTTATAACTGATATTGTTTTTAATCTGTCCACTAATGATATTAGCGTCTGGACGTTGTGTTGCAAGAATCAAATGAATTCCGAATGCTCGACCTAAACGTGCTAGACTACTTAGCTGATTTTGGATTTTCCTAATTGGTTCTTTTTCTTTCGTTGATAATCCAGTTGTATCAAGAAGTTCCGCCAATTCATCACAGGCGAATATAATTCGCTTATGTTTGATGAGTTCATGTTCATTATAATCAGAAATATTTTTATAACCATTTTGGGAATATAATTTTTTCCTATTTTCTAGTTCAGCAATGATTTCATCTAGTTTTTTTGTTGTATTTGAGATGTCAGTCACAAACGTACAGTGATTTTCCCAGACATGCCCAAAATCAACCCCACCTTTGAAGTCTGCGATGTTAACAATAAATCCATTATTGATGCATTGCATTAGTATTAGCTTTAAAAGTAGTGTCTTTCCTGAACCAGTTGCCCCACCAATGAGGATATGAGGATAATCATTTAAAGAAAGATATATTTTATTAAATAAAGACTCTCCTAATAAGAGAGAGCCTTTATTTTGTGGATGATTTTCGTCATTCCAATAAATATCTTTATTATAATCAAATTTTCCCTGACATGCGTGTATGATTATTTGCCTATTGTTATCTCCAATATTGATAGAATCAATAGATATATTTAATATGCTTTCAATTTCTTCTTTTCGGTTCTTCCAACATGTTAACGATATACCTACATTATCAAATACAAGCTTGATTGAAGAATCAAGGCATTCTCGATAGATTAGGATAGGCGGAACATTGACAGAATTTTTAAAGCCAATTGAAGAAAAACAATCATAATATTTTCTGTCCCAGAATCCATCGCTATATTGGAAGAATATGATAATTAAAATTAATCCACCGAACAATAACATAAGAAGCTTAGACTCCAATAAGTTAAAGGAATCTTTTACTGATATGTTGATGCATACGTTACAGAGTAACATTCCAATTAAATACAAAAGCAATACTTTTGGCAAATTGGAATTTGCGTTAAATCGGCTGATAAATGTTTCAATGCGATATATCAACCTCAGGGGGATATAATTATCCCCTAAGATTGATGAATTGTTTTTCTCAATCATAATACATACTCCTTTTTATCATGCTCAATGATTACTGAGGATATGCCATTATTCTTGATTTCTTTTATGGAAGAAATTCTTCTCAGAAAAGCATTCCAAGTTGCTGTATCACCGCGTTGATATTCCAGATATTGAGCAGTTAAAGGAATATTAGAGATGATGTATACGTTAGTATAGCATGCAACTCTATCACTATATCTGGCGGGCAGATATAAAGGATATATGTCCAATATGTTTAACATATCTGGTAAAGGTATTTGACTATGGAATTCATCGAAAACTAATACGGCTTGTCCATGGTAATTATCGAATTTGGTTGAATTAAGTTTTGAGCCATAATTCGTGATTCGACAAATATCCAAGCTAGAATGATTTTCAAAGATATATCGGCTCTTTCCAACTCCTGTATTTCCATAAATGTATGTAACAGTTACATTGCGATTTATGGTTGAATATTTAGCGGATAATAATGTTTCACGCAATATGTTTATATCATTGCTGTGAAATGAATAATTAGGATTTTCCATAATTATATCAGCAGTTGTCATGCCGGATTGAATAGCTTCTATCAATTTAGCCTTTTGTGGACTTTTTTCGTGCCCTTCTTTTGGCATTGTACCCCATTCAAAAAAACTGCCAACAATGGATGTTTCAGCTTTAGATGTGGTAGCCCATTTTCCCTCTTTTCTTAGATATGTACGATTGTCAACACAGCTACCATAAGCCCTATCGATGTGTGCAAGAGGAAATTTCCTTTTAATTGTACTAAATCGAATAGGCGAAGAACTATACATGAAAACGTGCATATGTTCGGTGCCAGTCGTTGCCAATTCTCTACATAGACAATAATAATCTAACGATAACATGCTTTGTAGAACGGAACTAACATAATCTGTTGTTAAACCACAATCTGTTGGTTTTTGCATAGTTAATAGCCATTTCCTAGCCTGTTTATTTGGATTATCCATACAGAACTCCTTTCTATTTAAAATTTGTAATTGCGACATGCTACATTTATCGTAAAAGGTAATACTACCTTTTACGATAAATCATAGAAAGGGACTATACATCCCTTTCTATGATTGCTTCAAGGGATGTATATCCGTAGCTGTTGCTGATACATCGTAGGAACTAGAATGCCACTGATAATAGATTCGTAGTTCCAAATTCTCAAATTTGACAGGAATGCCACTATCATCCTCAGCGAACGCTAGACGTTGTTCACCGGCAATCTTAACAGAGATTTGCTCATATTTTCGATTTGCAAGCACGATATCGTAACGATATCCTTCTACTTTATCGGTTTTTTTACCATCTTCATAACGATAGTATGGACGGACACCGATTAGTATTAGGTTATTACCGACAGTCTTATTTGCGTCGATACTTACATTTAAGATATCCATAATATTACTCCTTTCTTTGTTTGGATAGGGTTGATGAGTTACGACTTAACATCGATTGATGTTGATTTAAGTTTACCTAAACAGGCAAAAAAATTTTTAGTTTCATAAACTTTTTTTATTTTGATAAAAAAAGACCACACATATATATGTAATATGTGTAGTCCTTGATATGGAAATTAAATTTTAATTGTCTCTTTCTGTTTTTTTCTCTGGTGGACATAGTTTACGAAATCCATGTCTAACAGAATAATCACTTGCATCATAAATATTTTTTACAACATCAGACAAACTTACGTATTCATTGTTCTTAGTTGTATAGATGTAAAGTAAATGAGTTATACATGGCCATTCACCTATATCAGCAGAAAGATTGTATCCGCATGCCATAAACCAGTCATAAGCTTCTTCAAATGTTAAACACAAGGCGAGACAGAGACGAAATAATACAGGTATACCGACTGTGTTAGAATCATCATTAAAAAGCACCTTAAGTGTTTTTGTATTCTCGTGTACTAAGCTTCTATCTAATATTTCTTGTATTTCATTGATACGATATTTAATAGTTCCATCTTTATGATAATTTACAGAAATGGTATATCCAGCCTTTATGACAAGATATAATCCAAGTTGTATAGCATTTCTTTTTTCATTTATTAACATCTTAAAACAGGATGTTGTATTAATTCTTTCTTTACGTTTGTTAATTCTTGTTTCAGTATTTTCTATGATTTCTTTTAAATAATCGGCATGAGATGGTATCATGGATTATTCTAAGGAAATTAGAAAAAGACAGGTGTTTTGTTGCTTCAATGTAATTACGATATATAATTGTAAAAGATGAATTGTTTGATAGACAAATATTATTCATAGGCACCCTCCTTTCGTAAGACCTGTCGTTGTTACAAGAAAAATATTCTTTCTAAAAATAAAAAATCACAATCAATTAAATGATTATGATTTTAAGTTAATGTATATAATTTTGATGTACAAAAAAACAGCCCATTAAATGACTGTTAAATTATTTACAATATATGAAATTTCTAATTAATGTATGTTCTAAAAATAAAGAGAATTCTCCCTAAGGATTTTCTATCTAATAAACTAAATAACAATTATATGTTATCCAACAATAAAAGCATATCAAATAATATAAATAATGTCAATAGATATCAGAAAATATTATCGTCCTTAGTATGTGTCATAATATCTTCAACATCACAATCCAATATATTACACAATTTATCAATAGTATTAGTCTGTACATTTTGATTATGTCTTAATCGTGCTAGTTGGGAGCGATTAACATTGTAGTATGTGTACAAATCATACTGTGTGATACCTTTATTTTTCATTGTTGTCCAAAGTTTATCGTATTTAATCATAAAAAATATCTCGTAAATAAATGGATTATAGTTGCTATAAATAAATTATCCTTGTAAAATTGATTTATGAATAGTGTGCGTATATTGACACTAAATATAACTTAGGAATGGCGGTTGAAATATGTTTGTAAAAAAAGAGTATTATTCAGAAATGAAAAAAAGAACTTCTATGATTGAAAAGAAAATGGACTTAATAGAAGAATGTTTATCAGACAATGCAAGAGAACAAATGGAACAATATAATCGAGATAAGTTCAATGAAATACAAAAGAAAGTAGAAAATAAGAAGCAAAATATTAAAATTGATGAAAAATTAAAGGACGAATTTTCAAAAATAGCAGATGAAGCATTAAAATTAGCAGAAAGATTATGTCTTAATATAACAGTAGAATCTGATGAAGATAGTGGAATTATAAGATATGCAAGTGGATTTTTCTTATTTGACGATACAGTAAATAATGAAAGAAAAGAATTTTTAGAATTGGTTGAGAAGAGTAGTTCTATACAAGCTTTTGCTAGAGAAAATACAATAGAAGTTGTTTTGCAGTATGATTTTTATAAATAATACATTACCTTTTAGAAGGATATTTCAAATTACAATCATTATCAAAGTCATGCCATGCAGTGCATGGTGCTAAAGCAACTTTGACAATGATTGCAATTTAAAATAAAGGGTTAATCAAGGCAATGATAGTAGTACAATGCTATACATAGCCAATAGGAAATTTTTGCATAAATTTTGCATAAATCGAAAAAAGAGAACCCTGAAACCCTCCTTTTTACGTGCTTTAGCGACACGTAGGATTATTCGAGCCCCGTCTATCGCTTGTATTAAAAAAGTCCAAAAACTACGTATTTACGCGGTTTCTGGACTTTTCTCTTTTCTATGTTCATCATAAAAACAGAAATGGTTAGTCTTTTGGTTAGCGTTGTGGTAAGGCTTTAGAAATGAATAAATGTCGTATTTTCCTTGATTTTATCGCGTAATAATATTGATATTTTTAAGAAATTTGATTATAATATACTTAACAGGGAAGTCGGCACGATAGATCAAACCTATCCGTTTCCGGCGAAATATGGTTACTGAAATAGCACCTTTACTTTGTCAGAGCGGGGGTGCTATTTCTTATGTGTGTATGTCAATATTGCTACGATCAGTAAAGCTACGTTTACGACATAAATTTTTATATTCGAATAGATTCGATTTTTAAATAATCCACAAGAATTTATAATGAGAAAATAAATCATAGACAATAATAATATTTTTTTGTTATAATGAACCAACTTAAATTAATTATATGAGGAGTTATTTTGTGAAAAAGAAAATAATACTTTTGATAACTGTTTTTGTATTTAGCGGAATATTGTTTTCTAGAGAAATGATTATAAAGGCGGATACAAAAAAAGAGAAAAATCAAAATACAATAGAAAATCATTTGTTATTGCAATATGTCAAAAACATATCAAATATTGAAGATGTTAAATATATTCCATTGGATAAAAAAATAATAGGAAATAGAAGAATAACGGATAAATCAAACATTGTAGATATTGGATTTGGAGAATATTATATTAAAGTTAAAGATGAAAAAAAGGAACTACAAGAACCAGTTTATTCATCATGGTATGAGGCACCGAAAGGTGGTATGCAATTTCGTGAAAAATTATCAATAGAATACCAAGTAAATAAAGATTATAATAACAAAAATCTGCGAATTTTAAAAAAAGTTGTTGAACAAAATATTCATCCAAAAAATAAAGTGCTTATTTCTGCCTCACAATATGTCAATGTGAAAAATGGATATAAGAAAAATATTAAGGCATGTATTTTTTATCAAAACTATAGTATTCAACTTTATGAAAAAGATTTATTTTTTGATGATAAAATTACAACAGGAAAAGTGAAAATACCAATAGGAATTGTCTTTATTGTTAGTGAGGATATGAAAAGTAATAAATGATGAAAATTGACGCACTTTTATAGACCTTGCGTCAGAACAAGGCTCATCACAAGTATAGTGAGGGGTACCGCCTTTGTAAGAGATTTTAGGACAGCGATATTTGATAAAAGGTCTTAGAACTTAAGAGTTACCTAGGTTTTAGGGCTTTTTTAGTTGAAGTTGAAAAAATATTGATAATTCTAAGAAAAGTGATTATAATATATTTAACAAGGTAACTGGAAAGGATAGCTGAAACCTATCCGATTCGGGCAAAATTCGTTTAAATAGTCACTCGTTCCGCCAAGAATCAGGGTGACTATTTTTTATGCGTATATGTCAAAGACGTGGACAATAAAAATATTAATTGCTATGATGTAAGTGTTAAAATAAACATTTCAAATAAAGGAAGTGGCATGTGCGCTGTAATACAAAAGAACGACAGAAAAATAGAAATCTGAATAAAGTTATGATTGCAGGATTGGTGATCGTTGCAATAATATGCCGTATTTTAGGCAAGGTAAGTTCAAGATATACTTATATTATCGCTGGGGTTTTACGAACATTGATCTATATTGGACTATATATTGGATGGGGGATCAGTATTAATAAGAGAGTCGTTCAAAAAGCCGCAAAAAATACATTGCTTTTTATATCAGGACTAATGATTTTCTGGTTTATTGTGCGTAGTATAAAGTACTTTTTCGCGATGGATGTAAATGTAGAGCGTTACTCATGGTACAGTTATTATCTGCCGATGTTGTTCATTCCCCAGGCGGCGGTGCAGATGGCAGTTCTTCTTGGACAGCCAGAAGAGTATACTTTACCGAAATGGTCAAAGTTGTTATATATTCCTACAACGCTTTGCTCCTTGCTTGTTTTGACAAATGATTTTCATCAGCTCGTGTTTTCTTTTTCGGCAGGTGAAGTATGGACGGATAAAGGTTACAGTTATGCGTGGGGATATTATATCGTACTGTTGTGGGATGTTATTTGTGCAGTATCGGCATTTGTTTTAATGGTTTATAAGTGCAGGTCATCTCGGAGAAAGAAGTATTTGCCGATCATAGGGATTTGTATTTCTATTATTTATGCCATTATTTATGCAAGTGGTGCAGAGTGGATGCAGGTTATTGGTGGAGATATCACAGCGGCGTTATGTCTGATGTTTATGTGCATATTTGAGAGCTGCCTTCACTGCGGGTTGATTCAGACAAATACAGGATATGAACAGCTATTTGAAGTATGTACAATGGGAGCGCAGATCACAGACCAGGATTATCATGTCATATATACTTCTGCTAATGCAATGAAGCTTTCAGAAATGGTGATGAGGGAAGCGGAGAAGGAAGAAGTTAGGATTGATAAGAAAACAATGATCAAAAACAGGCCGATTCAGGGTGGACATATTTTATGGCAGGAAGATATTGAAGATATCATGATGTTGCTTGATCGATTGGAAGAAAATAGAAAGACGATCGAAGAGAGTAATTGTCTGGAACAGGAAAATTATCAGACAAAGGCAAAGATTTATATGTTGCGGGAAAAGAACCGCTTATATGACAAACTGCAGACACAGACTGCTGGACAGATCGGGCTGTTGAATGAATTGCTGATTCGGTACGAAGAGGAAGAAGATCTGGCAGAGAGCCGCAGGCTGTTGGCTAAGATCAGTTTGATCGGAACATACATAAAAAGATATGGAAATTTGATTTTTATTGGAGAAAGAGAAACCGTGTCAGATATTGCAGAGCTTGGAGCATGTTTGGAGGAGTCTTTTAGCAGCTTGAGGCTGATGGGGATAGAATGTGCGCTTACAACCCCAGCAGGGGAGCGTATTTATGTGAGGAATGCGGTTCGCATTTATAGCTTTTTTGAATCAATATTAGAAGCCTGTGTAGATTCTATTAAATTTATGTGGGTAAAGATTCGTCCGTGTGGAGAAGAGATGGTTTTTTGTATGGAAGTAGAAAGTGAAGATGATCTGAACTCATTCTTTGATAAGACGGATCAAGGTGAAAATGAAGACGGTATATGGAAATTTACATTTACCATAAAAAAGGCAGGTGAAAAGTAATGCAGACGTTGTTGATGACGATGGTGTTGCTCAGTCTGGCAGGTGCTTTATTTTTGCTTATTATATTTTATGATATGCGCCTGGAGAAATGGAATTGGAATGTTTTAGTTATTTTACTTTTGTTTTTCCTGTTGAGTCATCTGGTATATTCGTTCGGGCAGATCGATAAGGGAGCAAACTATTATGAAGTGTTGCCTGTTCCGATATGGGTTATCTGGTGTATTGTCGGTGCCATTGATTTTTTGCTTATTTGGGAAGGCATCAGATTAAAAAGGATATCAAAAGAAAAAGTTAATCGGAATTCGATCAAAGAAGCGATGAATCTTCTTCCGACAGGCATCTGCTATTTTAATTCTGATGGAACAGTGAAGCTTGCCAATACGCAGATATATCAGCTTTTTAGGATTCTTGCGCATAAAGATTTGCAAGAATTCAGTGAGTTACGAGATGCACTTCATACAAGTATGCAAAACGGTGTGATCAGGCTTGCAGGTAAAAAAGACACTTATATTTTCCCAGATGGGAAGGTATGGGATTATCGGGAAAATGAAGTCAGAGACAGAGATGGTAAGATTTATATAGAAGCTGTTTTTATGGATGTTACAAAGCAATATCATGAGAAAATAAATTTGACAAAGCAGACGGAGAAGCTGAAAGAAATATCAAGGGAACTTCGATATCTTTCTGACAATGTATTGATCTTGACAAGAGAAAGGGAAGTGCTTGCTGCCAAGACAAAACTGCATGATCAGATGGGTGCGGGATTGACAGCGATCCGGCAGAATTTATTGCAGGGAAGTGAAGATTACAGCGATGCGGTCAGATTACTTTGTCAGGCGGTAAATGCAATCTGGAATGATAATCAGCAGTCTTTTGGGGAAGGAGAATTTGAACAATTTCTGCAGGATGCGAAAACTCTTGGTGTGAAGATAGAATGCCTTGGCTCTTTGCCGAAGAACGAAGATTATGCCAATATATATATACTTGCGATGAGAGAGTGTCTGACGAATGGTGTATGTCATGCTGGTGCGACAGAACTTTTTATAACGATGCAGGAAAATAATGATTTTTATCGTATTCGCATTACAAATAATGGGGCAGCACCGGAGAAAGAAGTTGTCCCAAAAGGGGGACTATATAATCTTTCCCGGCATATATTTGATCATGGCGGGGAAATGCAGATACAGTCTATTCCGTATTTTGCATTGACAATAACATTTCAGAAGAAGGAGAGCAAAAATGAAAAAAGTATTGATCGTAGAGGATCAGAGGATGCCTCGTGAAAATATGGAAAGAATACTTTTAGACAGTGGCAAATACGCACTTTCTGCCAGCGTAAATGGAGCAGATGTTGCGCTGGCCGTTTGTAGACGGGAACAGATCGACTTGATTTTGATGGATGTATGCACAGCGGGGAATAAAGACGGCATAGAAGCGGCAACAGAAATTAAAGCAGAATTTCCAGGCATAAAAATAATTATCGTAACTTCAATGGTAGAAGTCGGATATTTAAAGAGAGCCAAGGAAGCGAAAGTGGACAGTTTCTGGTATAAAGATATCAGCCCGGAGAACCTGATCGATGTAATAGAACGAACAATGGCAGGAGAAAGTATTTTCCCGGATAAGACACCGAGTGTAAAGCTGGGGCTTGCTGATAGTTCAGAGCTTACCGCAAAAGAGATTGAAGTGCTGCGCTTTGTATGTGAAGGACTTGAATATAGTGAAATTGCTGAACGCATGCACATATCCCAAAGAACGGTAAAGTTTCATATATCCAATATTTTATCCAAAACTGGATATGCCAATAAAACAAGGCTTGCGATTGCAGTCACGAATAAGAACTTTATTATTCCAAGCAGCCCAGAAAAATATATGTGATAATTCAGTCTGTATATACAACAAAAACAAGAAACCTGTACTTAAGGACAGGGTAAAAATCGAACATATTTGTTATAATTTTCATAGAAAACTTAATGGTTTTAGAACGGAAACCCACCCAACTTCGTTGGAGAATAAACAGGAGGGCGAATTATGAAAAAAGAGAGAAAAAGACGAATATGTAACTATTTTATGAAGGCATTGCTGCTATGTGCTTTGGTGTTTGGATTCGGATTTATAGCAGGTGTTGATGTTAACGCAAGGGAACATAGTTTTTATGTTGATGAATCAGGAAGTATAAAACCATCATCATCTATTACCGTGTCTAAATCATCAGATTCTACGCATTCTTTTAAGATAACTAATAAAACAGCGAAACTAGTGAAAATAACATTGGATAATAATGTCACACAAAAGAGTAAGAATTATCGTATGCGGATAAAAGTGGGAGGGCATGAGTGTGTTAGCCGTGAAAATGCAGTGCCGGCTGATGCAAATATACTTTATCTGTATCCAGGGCAGACAATGAAGGATGCCTGTGAAGTTAATTTTGCTTCTTCAACTTCAAAGACTACTTCAGCTACAATTACTATGAAATCAGAGTATCTCAATAAAGAAGTAAAGAGTAAAGAGAAAGCCATTGGTCTTAATCAAGATACAGCAATAGAAATTCCATTATCTGGTATGCAGTACAGTCTCTTTGAAGGTGTTACAGCCCAGGTAGGAAAAGATGAGCGTTGGTATAAGTTTAATGTTAGTGATAGAGCAGTGATCAATCCAACGTTTGAGTTGGCTGAAAAAGAAAGAAGCGGTCATTTTGGTTTTAACAATACTTATATTCGAATGTATAATTCTCGTGGTGAAATGATATACAAAGAAGCTACAGCAAAAAGTGACTTGAGTAGTAAGGTAGAACAGTGGAATCCAGGTCCGATAACTTTAACAAAGGATACATATTATGTATGTATATCTGTTGATAAGTCAGCTTATTATCCGGCAACATTCATGTTCAACCTAAACGGTCACAACTGGATTTATGCTAATGGAGTTACTTGTTCACCAAGTGAGATCAATCTTGAGGATATAGGCAAGAAAAAAGTTATAGCACAGACGATGCCAGCGAATTCTGACGATAAGATCATCGAGGTATATGATCACCTTAGTGGAAAGACATGGGATTGGTATAATTCCAACACAGTTGATTATGATGGAATCCCATCAAAAGCTACGACACCAGGAAGACATGCATGGATCACATTTAAGACAACAAATGGAAAGACCTTTACAACTTACGTGATCAGTCCGGCAGAGAAATTGAAGAAACCACGTGTGGCTACTGGTTATAATTCTGCGAAGTTCTGGATAGATTATCCGAATAAACGGAACACTTCCGTAAGGATTCAGGTCCTGAAAAAAGGTAAATGGACGACAGCAAAAACAATAGGATACAACTCTTGCGGTACCAGTAATCCAGTTACGATAAAAGGATTAAAGCCTTTGACAAATTACAAGTTCCGTTTACAGTCTTATGCAAATGGTATGACAGGAGATCCATCTGACGTAGTAACGATGAAAACAGGATCTAGAAAGAAACCAGCCGTGAAGTCAATAAAAGTTGTAAAGAGGAAAAAGGTAACAGTGAGAGGCTGGTGGCGAAAACACTGGATCGGTGGACGCGTTTCACGTTATGAATGGGTACCACCTTATACTTATACCAGATATAAAGTAAAAGTAACTTTAAAGAAAAAAGTACCAAAAGTTGGCGGTATGTGGGTTGCTGGCAACTGGGTAAAAGGAAGCAAGAAGAGTTATACCGTATGGGTTCCTAATGGAGCAAGAAAAGGTAAAAAGCTGACGATCAGAATTAGTACAGCATTAGGAAAAGGATACGGAAACGGTCCAGAAGTGAAAAAAGTAATAAAAGTAAAATAATAAGGAAGTCGGCACGATAGACGAAACTTATCTGTTTCCGGCGAGTATGAAATTATAGAAATAGCACCTTACTTTGCTAGAGTGGAGGTGCTATTTTTTATGTGTATATGTCAATATTGCTATAATTTGAAAACTTGTTAACAGGTGTTGACTGCTCTGGGTTCACAATGAAGATTTTTCAGCATTTTGGATACTATCTTCCACACAGTTCCATTTTCCAGAGAAGCTATGGAACAGCAGTTTCATGGGCGAATAAACAGCCGGGAGATCTGATCTGCTATAATGCGATCAATGGAATCGGACATGTTGGAATTTATATTGGAAATAATCGTGTGATTCATGCAGGAAGCACGGCGACAGGAATACATACATCAGTAGCAAATTACAGATCAGTAAATTGTGTTCGAAGAATTGTAAGATAATGTAGTTAAAAAATAATAAGGAAGAAGGCATGCAGACGATCAAAGATTTGATTCAAAACGATGAAAAATGTTGCAAATAGGTACATTTTTCATAAGAATTTATGAAAAAAATATTACGAAATGGTTTACATATGAAAAATGAGGTAGTAAACTAGAAGTAGTCGGTAAAAAATGGAACTAAAGGGAGGAAATATGAAGAGAAAGACTACTGGAATCCTCATTTCCTGTGTAGTAAGTATATGTTGTATGGTGGTCTTATCCATGAGTTCACATACACATGATGTATATGCTTCCTATTCAAGATATGTAACAGCCAATAACGTAGTGGTTCGTAAAAAAGCATCAAATAAGGGAAAGATCGTTGGATCATACAAGAAAGCAGCAAAGGTTCGCTGCTACAAGAAGAAAAGATCTTATACGAAGATCAAATATGGAAGATATTATCGATATATCGCAACAAGATATCTGTCAAAGAAGAAACCAGTTGTTGTAACAGCACAGAAAGCAGCGAATATAACAACAGATACATATACAAGATATGTAACGGCAAGTTCTTTGACGATCCGTAAGAAAGCATCGACACGTGCAGCAAAGGCAGGATCATACAAGAAAGGTACGCAGATCACCTGTTATGGAGAACGATCTGGATGGACAACGGTAAGATATAGTGGGGTTTATTGTTATGTAAGTTCACAGTATCTATCTGAATCAAAACCGGAAGAAGATACATGGGAAACTTATGGAACGGCAACAGGACAAAGTGTTGTAGATTACGCAATGCAGTTTAGAGGCAATCCTTATGTATGGGGTGGAGAAAGCCTTACGAATGGAGTTGACTGTTCTGGATTCACGATGCAGGTATATAAACATTTTGGATATTCACTGCCACACAGTTCAACAGCACAGAGATATGAAGGAACATCGGTATCATGGGATGAGAAGCAGCCAGGAGATCTGATCTGCTATCAGGTAGTGAACGGTGTAGGACATGTAGCGATCTATATTGGAGATAACCAGATCATTCATGCAGGAAGCAAAGACACAGGAATCAGTGTGCGGAATGCTGATTACAGAGCTGTATGGGGTGTCAGAAGAATCGTTCAGTAGGACAAGCATTTTAATTTAATATGAGATAAGAATAAAACAGCCGTATCGTGATATGATATGATACGGCTGTTTTTCTAGTGCGCCCGGCGGCGCACGTTTCTAAAGGGTTAAAGTCCCGAATCCACCCGGTAGTGGGAAGGATATAGCCGAAGGCAAGGGTGTCCATCGTGAG
>OODK01001122.1_pt1 | contig 15254 bp, 31 predicted proteins | sample 1671371 | NCBI WGS metagenome assembly OODK01 (sample SAMN06348150, study PRJEB24527) | human gut metagenome | biome: human gut; feature: ankylosing spondylitis patient; material: feces | host: Homo sapiens | place: China | collected 2015-10 | reverse complement strand
ATAAAAAGAATAATATATATAAATATTAATATAATTGGCTATACGTTAGTATAGACAATTATACACGACAATTTTTAAGAACATTTTTTTCACCGGATTTTTGCACTTTGATTCCAGATCATTGATCTTGGAGTGAAGCTATTTTAAGTGAGTTCGGTAGATTACCCAGGTTGAAAGCCGTAAAACGCCGACAAATAAAGGATTTCTTTTTCTTTTGTTGGTTGGTAATGGTATTGTGAAGTCTTGGAAAATGCCAGAAAATCTATGATTTTTTGAAAACTCGGTAAAACGCCGATAAATAAAGGATTATAAAGGATTTTAACCCAGATTATGTGGGATTTTATTATATATTTAAAATGCTGTAAATACGATGGTTGTCGTGTTGCTTCGAGGTGTTGTTCGAGGTTGGTTTTGAGGTGTGAGAGTGATAGTGACCTCGATAGCCGTGGCAAGACGGTAGAACGCTGTATATTATGTAAACTATCCCCCGGCATCAATGGATCACCTGGAATCGTTGGAAAATACGATGGTTGTCGGAAAATTCTGAATATTACTTTTTGAACTTAAGTAACATTCGGTAGCCTGGGAGATAAAATCCCCCGGAATATTGCCCGGTTTGGAATCTGGGGGGAGGGTTGCTAACAGATGGAATCCCGGCAGCATCGGCGGGAAGGTGTTCGGCAGCTTTTTAGAAAATAGAGATTTACGGGAAAATGTTCCCCCTTTTCCCTTTTTCTTTTCCCTATTTCCCCTTTTTTCATTTCCCTTTTTAACCCTTTTCCTTTTCCAGTCTATCAAGATTCTGAGATCATTAATTATCTGGATGGTGGCGGAAATCTGTAGAAAATAAATTTCTGTATAAGAACATAAACGCAAGGCAAGAAAAACACTTATAAAAAGTCGGGGCAAGATTCTTACACAAATTTATTTTCCTATTATATGTATACACGCATATACGTTATTGTGTGGCAAGAAAACACCGGATTACAAGCGAAGCAAAAAATATAAAAGAAATAATAGAAAACTATTGACAAACAGAAAACAGTGTTATATAATTCAATCATCAACAAGAGATAAACGAAATAAAATAAACAAAAAAACACAACTTAAAAAAGAAAAAATGGAGGATCAAAAAATGAGAAAGTGGTTAAATGTAGAATTAAACAACGTGGAAAGTGAAGCATTCAGAGGTGTGCTGAAAGCTAATAAAATTAAATATGAGGCTAGTAACTGTGGTTATGGTCTTACTCATTTTGAGGTATTCGTTAATACTTCTGAAATTGATATCTTAGAAGGTGTGCTTAGTACATTATAAGTTAATATAAATAAATAATATAATCAGCCTGGGAACTGTGATTTCCAGGCTTTTATATTGATCTGAAATAAAGTAAAACAAAATAAATAAAACACTTGACAACCGGAAAAACACGTGTTAATATAACAACAAGATAAACGAAATAAAGAGACACAACTCAAAATATGGAGGGATAAAGATATGAAATATTTCACAAATTGTAAAAACCTGGAAGAGCTGAGAAAAGAATATAAGAATCTTGTGAAAGCGAATCACCCGGACAACGGCGGATCTGCTGACGAAATCAAGATTATCAATGTAGAATATGAAGAGGCTATGAAAAGCCTGAAGAATGCGGACGAAACAGAGAACGCGTGGAAATATGATCCGGAAAAAGATGAACTTTTCCGTGATACATTAAACAAAATAATTAACCTTGATGCGGTTATCATTGAAATAATCGGTTGTTGGATCTGGGTAACAGGTAACACCTACGGTGCAAAAGATGTGCTGAAGGCTGCGGGCTTTAAGTGGTGCAATAATAAGAAAGCTTGGAGTTGGCACGCTGGGGAACGTTACTATAAAAAGAGTAAAAGAAAGCTTTCTATGGAAGAGCTTAGAAACCTTTACGGCAGCGAAGAAGTAAAGACTAACGGCGCAAATAATAGAATAGCATAAACGCAAAAAGGGATCTAAAAAGATCCTTTTTTGTTTTGGATAAAAGAAATAAAAATAATTATAAAATATACTTGACAATCAACAATCATGCTGATATAATGCAAATATAAACAAGAGACAGACACAACTAATAAATAGGAGGGTACGAAATGAGAGTAACATATAAAGGAAGAAGTAAAGATTATGATTACAGAGTTGCTGAAGTTACTTTCGATGACGAAAGTAAAAAAGAACAGACCATAGTTGAAAGAGCTATCTTTTTTCTGGAAAGAATAAAAGGATATAGAATTGACGTGCCAGTTCCGGGATATGCAATCTGTGAAGTAGAGGATATGGACGAATTTAAAATGTTTTCTAAAGATTGGCGCGAAGCAGTCAAAATGATAAAAGACTGCATGAAATACGGATTTTAAAAAGATTAAAAAATCTGTTGACAAGATAAACGAAATAAAGTATAATACAAATATAGAAAACAAAGACACAACTTTAAAGGGGGACGAAAAATGAAAGCAGAAAGAATTGAGAAAATCAGAAAGATTCTTGATCTTCACGGTGTTCCAAACTACACACAGAATGGCAGTCTTTATGCCGATTCTATGATAAGTGGCAAAAAGCTTTTCGAAGAAGTTGAAAATGTAACTGACTGGACAAAAAGCCAGCTTTACATTTGGTTAGGTTATTGAAGTGGAGGTGGTATTTTGAAGAAAATAGTAGATGGAATATACGTTCATAGAAAACAATTTATCACAAGAGAAGAAATCGGATGGTCTGTTGAGGATAATCTGGAAGTTTTTAAAACATTAAATGATGCTATAGCTTATGTAGACAAATGCCACAGTAATTGCAATAAGAAAGAGCCAATAGTTATAGGTAAAATTTCTTATGATACAGATAAAAAGAAACATATCAATTATCTTTAGAACAAGAAAAGTATATGGTCAGAGGTGATAATCATGAATAAAACAGAATTAATTAAAGCAATTGAAAACGGAAACCTTGAATTTGTTAGCCCGTCCGAAGGCATCCAGTACACAATTTCAAATGATTGTGACGGTTGGAAAGCTGACGGTGCGGAAATTTCCACAGGGCTTGACGGTGGTTTTTATACTGCCGAAACCTTGGAAGAGCTTGCCGGATATCTGCAGCAGATCGGCGATCTCCAGGTTGCTTAATAAGGGCGCAAGCCCTTATTTTTTTTACAAAAAAGAAATAAAAAAATATCAAAAAACATCTTGACAGTTACACAAAATAATGTTGAATATAAATTCAACAAAGGGAAAGACACAACTTGTATGGAGGGAAAAGCATGAAAGCATTTGAAATTGGAAAAAGATACTATGAAAGTGGTGTCACATATGAGATTATAAAAAAGACTGCAAAAACAGTCACATATAAAGCAATCCAGCACGCCGGAAAAAGCAATGAGAGAGTGTTGGAACAGAAAACAGCGAAGCTGCAGATCTGGGGCGAAAAAGAGGTCTTTTGTGTACGTAGTCGCACAATAGAGGCAGCATAAGAAAAAATTAAAAAAGTGCTTGACAGATAAAAGAAATAAACGTATAATACAAATATACAGAAGAGGTAAGGACACAACTTAAAATAAAAGAAAGAGGTAAAAGCCATGACAGCAAATAACAGATTAAAAGCGATGTTTTCTTTAAAAAGCAAGATCACTGTTTACATTCCAGCAACAGTAAACATCAATGAAACAATTGATAATACAGAGTTCGTAAATAAAGCTGCAACCCTTCTTTCTGAGTGTTTCGGTGGTGCAACATCAACTGAAGCTCTGGGTTACTGGGTATCAGATACCGCCGGACTTGTAAAAGAAAATACAACAATGGTTTTCGCTTATGCCGGAGAGGATGATCTGAAGAAAAACCTGGATAAAGTCATTGACTTTTGTGAAAATCTCAAAATTGAGATGTCACAGGATGCAGTGGCACTTGAGTTAAACGGAGAAATGTTTTTTATTTGACACAGATAAACAAAATAAAGAGTGGCGGTATTCATACAATATGAGCCGCCACAATTACAGGAGGGGACGAAATGAGCGAATTGATTGAAAAAATGCTGTTAGAGTTTGACAGTGGGAACATGGATGCAGTAAATGAGATCTTGGATCAGATTGACGAAATGGAGGGTTATAAAAAATGAATATGGAAACCAAAATTCATGCAACAGTAAGAATGTATTTAAAAGCATACGAACAGCGTTTTGATAATCCGGAACTGCTGCAGAAGTGGGCGAAACGTGCAGATGCTTTATATGAAGAAATGCACAAAACGAAATATAATATGACATATGTTCGTGAACATTTGTTTTTCTGCATGGCGAACGCCGAAACAGACTATTACTTGATCGAAGATTTACGGCGTTATTTCAAAGTAATTTCCAGGTTATAAAAACCCTGGATTTTCCAAAAGAAAAACAAAATAAAAAATGCAAAAACAGTATTGACAGTTAAAAGGAATAATGGTAATATATAAATATGAACAGAGGACACAACTTAAATGAATACTGAAAAGTGTTCGGAAAGGTGGAACATATGAGAAACGATGAAATTATGACACTGAAACTTGAAAGAATAAAAGTCAATGATATTGAAATGGCTATCATTTCAATTATTGCTGATTTTGAATTTGAAATTAGAAATCCTGAAACAACTGAAGATAGAAGGCAGATTGCAAAATCATCATTAGAAAGAAGATGGAAACCACTTTTAGAAGAAGTTAAGAAACAGTTTAGAGAACAGGATAAGTAATATAATACAAAATCCCTCTGACGAGTCTTTGAAAATTAAGACGAAACCCCGTAAAGGGGTCAGGGAGCGCACCTAGCAACAAATTTTTCCCACGTTGCGAAATCTGGGAACGGAAAGGAGAAAAACAGCATGAAAGTTAAAATTGATGCACGTTCGCCGCCATAATGGGTACGAATAGTAAAATGATTGAACGCCTGAGTAGTCAACCGGAGATGACGAAAAGAAACAAAGAAAGAGGGTGAATATGATATGAAGAAATGGTATGTAAATTTTTATAACAATGGTGTACTGATTTCCCATTGTTTTGAAGATGACGAAAAACAGGCAAAACATTTTGCTAGTTTAGTAAACGGAACAGTTTACAGAGGATAGTAGCCGAAACGGGTAGAGATACCCGTCATGCTGGGGGTGGTTTCCCGGTGTCTGATGATGGCAGACTGTTATCAGTGTTCAAGCGAGAAATAAAAGAAGCAAGAAAACAGTATCGACAGATAGAGGAGGAAAACAAGATGAAAGTCAGTTCATTAATGTTTATTCAGCAGTTACTTGAGACAGAGGTGGAAAAAGAAAAGAAAGCTGTAGAGAAAGTTAAAACTCTTTTAGCAGAAAAAGAGGATGCGGCTGGAGTACAGTGGAATACACCGGATAATAAAGTAGACGATAATATCCGATTTCTTAGATCCGCAAAAGCCACTCACAGAGAAAATCTTTCAAAGGTTGAGGCGGTGTTAGAGGATTTTATGGGAAAAGATTGGAACTAAAAATTGAGGATATGGGAGGAAAAACATCATGTTAAAAAGAGTATTAGCAACAGTATTATCTGCAGTAATGGCAATTACACCAGCAACAGCAATTCAGGCAAAAGCACATAAGAGTCATTTATATCCTGCTGCCGGAATTGTAAGAGCAACATACAAGAAAAGCAGTGTTATATCTGTAAAGCTCAAAAATGGCGTTATATTTGAGTTTTACGCCGAAGATGTGAAAGACTGGCATAAAGGCGATTTATGCGCTATGATTATCGACAATAACGGCACAAAAGCCATTTACGACGACATGGTTATTGATGCGGTAAATATGGATCAGGAATAGAGGGAGGGAAAGAACATGGCAAAAATTACAAAAGATCAGGTAAACAAGATAAATGCAAAGTGTAAAAATGGTTTTACGCTGAGTCTTTACGCTGCAGTAATACACGGCGAAAAGTGGCTTGAAAAAGATATTCAGCTTGATGATTCAGGCGTATTATACCGGATCACATTAAGATTTAAAGAAAAATATGAGAGATTTGGCACAATTGGAGTTTATCCGGTTCTTGATATCGAAAAATACGTTCCTTGTAAAACAGAAGATATGTACCAGGTTTTAGATGTGAGATCTGAAAAGCTGGGGGAAATTGTAAACCGACGTAGCATGAAAGTTTTACAAGATCTTACTGCAGATTATCCGGACGAAAAACTCATTTCGTTAATTCGTGAGGTGATCGCAGCATGACGACGTTATTTCTTTTGTGTTTGACTCTATTAATTGCATTTTGGGAAAATGCAGACACTACCAGAAAAAAGAAGGAAAACGACAAAACAGCCGACGAGAGCATGAGATCATTTCATGAAACTATGAATAAGCTGCATGAGATTCGCAAAAAAGACCACAGAAAGCTTTAAATGGCGTTTTAAGCAATAATAAAGATAAAAGTAATAAAATGTATAAGCAATGATATAAAACCAGTTAAAATCGAAGATACGGCGTTATAAGGATATTTAGGAGGAATTAACCATATGAATAAAACAGTTATCAAGATTATGGCGGCATTGACAATTGTTACAACATTGTTTTCCGGTTTTCCGGTGCAAGCGGCAAATTACCAGAGAGCCGCAGCAGTAGAAAGAAAAATCAAGCGTGAATATAAGCATATCCGCATTTTAGAGGGCGATAATTCACCGGAGTTCTGGCACAAGATTGAGAATAGAAAAGGAAATGCTTTTTACTACGTCGAAAAGGTCACGGGAACGGTCAAAAACGCCGGATCTGGGGATGGTGAAGCAACATGTGGGTATATCAATTATAAGCGTGTAAAGGGCGTTAAAACTGGCAGCAAGGTAGTTTCTTGGTTCGTGTATAGTCGGGACAGTAACGCTTTTGATGATATCATAGCAAGGTATGATGTTATTGTTGAGAAATAGAATATGTTATATTAAGATCCTGGAAAACCGGGATCTTTTTATGTATCAGATAAAATAAATAAAAGTGAAAACATATATTGACAGATGGACATAATAATGATATTATATATGTGTAAGTAAGAGACACAGCTTATAATTCTAAGTGGAGGTTGTCGGATATGTGCAAATGTATAGAATGTGGAAAACAAATAAATAACCCTTATTACATTAATGGAAAAGCATATGGATATAGTTGTTATAAAAAGCAGCTTGCATTGATCTATAAGCAGTGGGAGGACGAAAGAAACAAGGAATATTCGCAAGATTGTTTCGCAGTTATGCAAGTATTCCAGGACAAGAAAAGCAATTCTTTTCATGATTCCATTTGTAAACAGTGGGAAGAGTGCAAAAAGTTAACAGGCAAACAGTTAGCTTGTATCAAAAAAGGCTTTACAAATGACGATAAAATACAATATTGGATCGTTAAACAAGCTCTTGCGACTGATAAACATGAAAAATCCAATTGTGCCGATATGGTGCAAGATCTGCTATATAAAATCAGACGGAGTAACGCGGAAAAATTCATAAAGTATTTTGAAAATGAAGCAGTTGTAAATTGTTTAAGACTCAAACGTGAATATGTAAATGGTTTTCACATTTGGAAAGATACAGAAGATGATTTCGATTATACCTGTATATCGTCTAACAGTGAATATTTACAGGATCACAAAGAGGATGAATTTATAGAAATTTTGAAAGTATTTGGTGTTTGATTTCAAGGCGTAGAAGATAAAACATTATTAATGGGGGATCTGGTAAAGATCCCTTATTATTTTGTACAGATAAATAAAATAAAAATTGTTTCAAAACTATTGACAGATAAACATAATAATGATAATATATAAACATAAACAGAGGACACAACTTAAAAAGTTGGTGGTTAAACCGAAAATAAAAGAAAGAAGGTCTAAGAAATGGCAAACAGAATCAAAAGAGCATCAATTTTTATCGAAATGACAGCATGTACAAATAGTGCAGCGTTTAAATCCGGCGAGAGTGTTGGAGTTTATAAAGATGAACTTGGTCACTGGATCACAATGGACGCAAGTGGTAAAAATTGGAGAAATCTTCCTAAAGATTTGAGAAACGAAAGCTATTATGAATTTGTTAATCAGTATTCAATGTCAGACATTATTTATTATCTGATGGACAGAAATGCAGATTATCAAACAGTAATGGTAGAAGCACTTAAAAATGCAGTTGAAACTACCTTTAAAGAGGCAAGAGTAACTTGTGTTGATGATATTTATAAATATATCATGCAGCATTTAATTTAAAATAGAAAAAAGAAATAAATATTGACCAGAATCAATATTAATGATATTATAGGAGGACAAAATAATGAATAAAAACTGGTTAGAGCTTATCGAAAAGAAATACGACGAAATCATCAATGTAGGCGAAAAAGCCTACAAAGACGCACTTGAAAATCAGCATTTACGTTTTATCGTTGAAATGGACGAAAACGGCAATGTTTACAGTTGGTATGATGTTGCCGGTGGCAATTCATTTCATGCATCTACATACAATGGGGAATCAATAGAGCTTTTTGAGTTCTGTATGCAATACTGGGAGAATAACCCAGCGGACGAAACAGTTGAGGAAAAGTTAAAAAAGAAAGGATTGTATGATTTATACCTGAAAGAAAGAGAGCTTCAGGATGCTGAAGATTATGACACTGCAGAGCTTATTCTTTCAAATTCGTCAAACGAGCAGCTTCAGGAATGTCTTGAAGAGTGCCAGAAAGACGAGCTTGAATTTATGGCGGATGAATATGCTAGATCTGAAAGCATAAACAAATTAGATGTTTTAAAAGAACAATTGTCTTGTTTACATGAATAATCAGGAGGTGCGAAGATGAAAGTAAGCTTTATTGGTTTTGGTGGTTATACAGAATATCCTTGCTATGAGGACGAAAAAGGGAAATTGTACTTTGACATAAATGATGGGCGTAATGGTTTAGCACTTTATACAGGCGCATATCGTGACAAATACGGCGATATTGATGGAGAACCTTGTTATTCTGTAAAAGACAATATTGAATGCGAGAATCCTTTTATTAGAAGCCCTAGAGAGCGCGATTATATGTTGCTTAGTAGACTGCAGATGGATTGTAGTTATTATATTAATCGTTCAGGATGCAGCAAAAATAGTTTGTGGTCTGATATTGATACAATCTTGAGTGAAATGGAAAAAATTTTAAATTCGTTTTCTAAAGATGAAAAACCGGAATGGTTAACGGATCAGCAGTTTACAGAATTAAAAAATAAAGTAAGGGAGGTGCAGCAGGAATATGAAAAGAAAAATGTATAACAATGTTCTAAAAGTTGGAAAGTTGATCCAGAAAAAGGGATGTGAAGAAAAAGAAGCTTTAGAGCTTGCGGATATGACCTATACAGAGTTTTTGTCAAATATTGATAAGTATGTTGGGTACGTAGTGGAATTTAAAACCCGCTTTAAATCTAACGGTAAAATCTTCACATCACAGCGTTATGTGTGGGATAATAAAGAATTTGGTGCATTAAAACCGGATTCACTGATAGAAGTGTTAAGCGTAAAAGTATTATACAAAAAAGAAACCAAAAGAACAGAATCAGGTATTAACTATTAAGAGAGGTGTGAAATTATGGAATCAAAAAGAACAGATGTAGCTCATGTTAGAGAGTATTCAGTTCCGGTAGATGGCAAGTATTACTATAATGTACAGGTGTGCCAAGCTTTAAACAATGGGAACGACGTAACCTATGTTACATGTGGCAAATTATGCAAGACAAAAGAAGAAGTCAGAGACTTTCTTAAGTCTGCAATGAAGTATTATACAGATATTATACATATTAACGCTTAAACAGTGACGAAGATAAATGGAATAAATTAAATATAGAAATAAGCTGCGGTTGTGGATCTGTAATGGTCTATCAATCGTGGCTTTCTTAAGTGTGTGCATTTAAGGACATGGACACAGTAACCATGTAAAACAATCTGTGGTCTAGCACTGACCGATATACAAAAAGAGTGTAAAACTTGTGGCTGGCAAGGTTAAATAATTAAGTGGCGGTTATCCGGTGCGGGATAAGGTCATCAGCTCTGGGCGGATATGGAGCTTACAAGCCTTATACTAATGATACGCTGAAACCATCCGAAAGGACATAGGTGTATGTATTATCCCCCTGTCTAGGGGGAAACTATGTCCAACTGAGCCAAACCGAAGAACATGTTACACAGGTTCAGAATGTTGTCAACAGTTCAAAGTAATAATTATTAGAAATAATGTGATAGTATAAGTATAGTTCTTCCGGATCTGGTTTATATGGTACTTATATAAGTATGGATTAATGGTAATGATGCAGCTATGATCTGGTATGAGGATTCATTTTGTCCCCCTAAAAGAAAATATATAAGATAAAAGAAATAATAAATAACTGTTGACATATGAATGTATATGTCGTATAATAAAACCATAAAGAAAGACACAACTTAAAATAATAAGTGTAGGAGGTATATAAACATGGCAAGTAGAGGTAACTATTATGATTTCAGAGAGGCAAAAGTCCTTATAGCAATGGAACTGTCAAAAAGAGGTTGGGAAATCTTCGGATTCAAACCTGACGAATCAGATTCTATGACAGACTACTGGAGTCCGGCAGACTGGGACGGAATCGCAACAAAAAACGGTTATGTTGTTGTGATTGATTGTTCTGATTATATAGTTAAAAGTCGAAGCGGTAAAAAGGATTATCGTAGAAGCAGCAATACAGAAGAAATCGAACTTACTGTTGAGATTCAGCAGAAGATTAAGAAGCTAAAAGAGATTAGACAAGATCGTGGTGCAAGTCCGGCAGAAGAAGCAACAGCCAAAGAGAAAATAGAAAAGCTGCTTGCCAAAGATAAAGAAAATAAAGATAATAGCACATCTATAACAGTATATTATCCTACATTTCAGGCAAATCCGCCACGTATGAGCTGGCACGTCGAAAAAGACGGTGTTATCATCGCAAAAGGAAATGGCGTGGCGAAATTTTCAGATCTTAGATGGTTCGATAAAAAAGAAGCTGAAGAAGAACTGAAAAAACAAGACAAAGATTCTTGGAGATATGAGGATGCAGAAAAGAAACTGAAATTGCACAAACAATTTATGACCTTTATCAACAAGATTGATACTGCTGCCGGATCTATGCTGTCAAAAGATGGAAAAGGCTTTGTATATGAAAATGTTGTTAAAACAGAATACAAGACAGAAAATAAAGCTGTTGAATGTGCCGGAAGTATCAAAGAAGGTCAGTGCTTTATTTTAAAACATGGCTTTACTGGTGGCAGATGTAAAGGATATGTATACAGATTCCACGAATATGATGGCTTTAAGGGTAATAAATACTTTACCGCTTACAGATTAGATAAAAAGCTTAAGAAAGAGCTTACCGGAAGAACTAATTACGCAAACAGTTTTGGGTTCGTGGATAAAGATAGATTTATGAAGTGGATTAAGGATGGATCTATTGCATGGTGCGAAATCCAGGAAGTCAAAACACCGTACCAAGTAACAAAGTGTGTTAAAAAGCAATATAGATAAACTAAATAAAGCATATAACGATAGGAGGAAAGAGTGGGAGTTGTTCCCACTCACATATAAAAATGAAAAGAGAATCTGCAAGTAAATTATTCTATATTTGTTCTGCTGGTTGTGGGATTTTAGCATTTTTGTTTATTTGGTTTTGCGCCGGATCTTCCGACTATTGGACATTAGTGGAACAAACAGAAGTTCCCGGAAACCTTGATACAAAATATGTAATTATGGCAGCTATCTTCACTTTAGCGTCAATTTCTTTTTGTACGATAGGCAATAGAATCAAATACTATTTACCAGTCGTTAAATCACCTAGACGAATCTATTATGACGATTTAATCTTAGAAGAAATAAATAACAACAGACGGTTTGAAATGCAGGTATGTGATTTTATAAATATGTTCCAGAAGGGCGTATATGGCGATTTAAGCACACAGAATGAGAAAGCCAATAAAAAGTATAGGGAAGCCGGAAAAGGGCGTTTAATTGGTAAATATCATTCTACGCAAGGTATTGTTAAGATCACTACTAACACAGATCAGACAAAAATGGAAGTAACATTTTTAAACACTATTTACAAGGTGGCATAGGAGGTAAATATGAGAACAAACAAAAAGGAAAGAAAAGAAAATGCAAACAAATTTTATAATAGTTTTATTAACGGAAATTGCAAAAATGCGGCGATTGTTGTAAAAAGATTTGATAGTAGTAGTAATCCTAATATTAATAGGTGTCAGTTTTTGGCGGTTGCATCTCCATTGGCGTTCATGGAAAAACCATTAGTTATTGCAGAATCGGTTATTGGAATAACCGGATGTTTCATTGAATTGCTTGACAATATCAAGCCAGGAGTGCAGAAAATGTATTATGACGATGGTTTTAATGATTGGTTAGAAAAGACCTATAATTTCAGGATTACATACAAAGATGGTTTAGTCTTTATGTTAGAGAGGAAATAGGATCAATGTATTTGGGAAAATATAAGGGGCTTCCGATTTACTGGAAGAGTGCAAATGAGAAATGTATCATTGTATATGAGCAGTTCGCATTTACAAGAAAGTACAAATTGTACCTAAATGGAAACTATACAGACTCAAGCGATTCCATGAGTGGATTAGTAATAATCGCAAAACAAAGTTATTTTTATAGGAGATAAAACAAATAATGGAAGAATATGCAGTACATAGAACGACTACAGGAAAGGTATTTGAGCTTACAGATTTAAAAGGAAACCCGCTTAAATATGATGACTACAAAGACAACTTCACTAGGAAGCATTTACGAATGTTAGAGCCAGGGCAGGCATTGAGATCTGCCACACTTGGAATCATGTTGAAACGAGTGCAGTAAACTTGTGCTTGGATCACTCACAAAAATATATTATAATAAGAATACGGAGGTATTTACTATGAAAAAGTCAACTATTCCTTATAGCTTAATGCAGCTCAAAAAAATGTATGAAAAGTCACATGTATTAGATTTTGATTGCCCTATTCAGAGACGTTATGGAATGTGGGATGATTGGAGAAAAAGTCTGCTGCCACACTCTATGTTGGTTGGGTTTGTTATTCCACCATTTTATATGATTAAAGAGAATAAGGGTTCAAAAGATTCCAGGAACAGACCTGTATCTAATTATTCTTGCATTGACGGTCAGCATAGATTGAGAACGATGTTTGATTTTATGAATGATGAATTTGCATTACATGAACAGACTCCAGATGTTGACATAGACGGTGATATCTACCAGATTGCCGGATTAAAATATTCTGAACTTCCAGAAGAACTGCAGGCGGCTATCAGTTCATATAATTTCACAATTTATAATCTGGAAGAATGTACAGATGAAGAAATTGAAGAAATGTTTTACCGACTTAATAACGGATCTGGATTAAGCAAAACTCAGATTGCAAATGTTAAGTTAGGTATGAAGCTGGCTAAATTTGTAAAAGAAATGGTTAATAGAAAATTCTTCACAGAAGTTTGTCACTTCACTGGCGCACAATATCGAAGAGCAGCAGACGAAAAGACATTTATACAGTCAATGATGCTGCTGGACGTAAAAGACGGTGATTATGAACTTGCATCTATTTCAGAAGGATGTGTTATAAGCTATGCAGAATCTTTGCATGATAACTATTCGGATGAAAAATGTGAGAGATTAGAGAAGATCATGGACTATCTGGAAGAAGGATTTGACGGTAAAGAGAAGTTTATGAAGGTAATTAATATCCCGATGTTTATTTATATGGCAGATGGGGCTATTAATTCCGGAATTACTCCAAGTGAATTTTATAGCTGGTTTGAACAGTTTGCCGGAAAGTATAGCCCAGATTGCAAATATGCAGAGAATTGTGGAACTGGATCAATCAAAAAAGATAAGGTAAATGGCAGAATTGAAGTTTTAAAAGAGGATTTTAAACAGTATTTTGCTGAAGAGTTGGAAGCTGAAAATGAGAAAGAAATGGAGGTATCAGTGAATGAATAATATACATGATAAAGTGTTTGTTTGTCCGGAGTGCGGTAATAAAACTTTATATCCCATAAATGGAAATGAGAATATCACAGGAATAGGCTATCACGACGTTTGTGTTTGCGAAGAATGTGCTGCAGAATTATGGACTGAACCACAGTTTGACAATTCTGTGAAATTCGTTGAAATTCCAGAAGAATAGGAACAAATGGCGTATCGTTTCGACGGTGCGCCACAATAAAGGATTCTTTCATCTCATGGACAATTTGTACACAATGTGGTAAAATATCAGAAAATAATTTGTATGATCGGAGGAAAAAAATCAATGAAAGTGAAGGTTATAAGTGTTGATAAACATAACAATGAATGTAATGTACAAAAAGATGGTTTATATCCATTGGAAATCAATAAAGAATATGATTTTGAGGTCGTAGGAAATTCATTAAACTATTTCGATAGGTATGAGCTTATGTATAATGATGGAAGAAAAGTCCGGGATGTTATGTATCCATGTGGGAAGTCGATTAGTAAAGACAATGACAGTTATGGAATTTTTGTTGATGTTTTGAACAAGAGATTTGTACTTTTTAAAGATATTAAGAAGTGGTAGCAGATGAAAGAATAGATTCATGCTGAAAATGGAGGTAATCATGTTAACAGAAAAAGAAATTCAGATAGTTATGAACGCATTAAGTGGTACACCGACACTTACAACATCTAAATTTGCGGATAAAATTGAAACTATTTTAAGAAAATATAAGGAGAATAAAGATGAATAAATTTTTACATCACTTAAAGAGTAAAGGATATGAGATAAATGGAAATACAGCAATGTTATTAGGTGTAAAATTTAAAATCTGTAATGGGACGATAAAAACAGCAAGAGGATTAAAAAACTCATATTGGTTAGAATTGGCATGAAATGACGGTTTTAAAGAGGTGATATAATGGAAATAATCATTGTTACAGGTCAACGAAATGGAAATTTATATCTTGCAGGAAATTATGAACATGTAAAGTATTTTCCAGAACAGAGCACATTACATCCTTATAAACTATCTGAAAAAATTTTGAAATTATGTGATACGTATTTTAAGGTAAATGAAGATTTGATTATAACCACATACTCTGAAATTGTATTAGATTCTGTCAGGTTATGGGGAGCAAGAACTGGACACTGTGATATTTTGAAATGTATTAGCTGCATGGATAATGGAGAAATCCGCACATCTGGATTTAATAAATACGGAGAGATGGATGTT
>OODK01001117.1_pt1 | contig 15321 bp, 13 predicted proteins | sample 1671371 | NCBI WGS metagenome assembly OODK01 (sample SAMN06348150, study PRJEB24527) | human gut metagenome | biome: human gut; feature: ankylosing spondylitis patient; material: feces | host: Homo sapiens | place: China | collected 2015-10 | reverse complement strand
GAATAACCGAGGATTCTCGCTTATTATCCTAAAAGAGGAAGCATTGCAGCAACTACAAACTTCCTCTTCCATAACACATTTTGTAAAAAACTATAACTCTATTGTATCCATAATTGCCTTTAAAGAATCTGCTGAATTCTTAAGCTTTACTGCTTCTTCACCATTCAGATTAATAGGTATATCCGATTCCACACCGTCTGCACCAACAATGACCGGCATGCTTAACGAAACACCTTCAATGCCATAAATACCGTGAATCATATGTGATACTGGAAGAATTGATTTCTCATCTCTCATGATCACTTCACAGATTCTTTTTACAGACATCGCGATTCCATAATAGGTCGCATGCTTTCTGTTTATGATTTCATAAGCACTGTTTTTTACTGCTTCCGCAATTTCTTTTGTGTTTTCCTTATGATTATAATGCCCGCGCATTTCACATATTTCGCTCAATGGTACGCCTGATACATTGGCTGATGACAACCTCACTGTCTCCGTGTTCTCCCACAATAAATGCATGGACACTCCGGCTGTCTACTGCCAGATGTTCACCGAGCTTATATCGCAATCTTGCACTGTCCAAAACAGTTCCGGATCCAATCACTCTGTTTTCCGGAAGTCCCGATAACTTGGCTGCTACCTGCGTAAGAATATCTACCGGATTCGCAACTACCAACATAATTCCGGAAAAATTTCTCTTTGCCACCTCTGGAATGATTGATTTAAAGATTGCCACATTTTTATTAACAAGATCCAGTCTTGTCTCTCCAGGTTTCTGGCCTGCACCGGCTGATATAATTACAATTGCTGCGTCAGCCACATCATCATAATCTCCGGCGTAAATTTTCATCGGTCTGGCAAACGGAATTCCATGGCTAATATCCATAGCTTCTCCCTCCGCCTTCCCCTTATCTGCATCAATCAGAACAATTTCCGTAAATAATCCACTTTGCATTAAGGCAAACACCGATGCAGAACCAACAAACCCACAGCCTATCATAACTGCTTTTTTAGAATTAACAGCTTGCATATTTGAAATAATTCTCCTTAATAATTTTCTTCGCGAACTTCAAAATAACTCTGCGGGTGATTACATACCGGGCACACTGCCGGGGCCTTGGTTCCTACTACGATATGTCCGCAGTTACGGCATTCCCATACTTTTACCTCACTTTTTTCAAACACCTGCGCAGTTTCAATATTTTTAAGAAGTGCACGATACCTCTCTTCGTGATGTTTCTCGATTTCTCCTACCGCTCTGAATTTCGCTGCAAGTTCCGGGAAACCTTCTTCCTCCGCTGTTTTTGCAAAACCCTCATACATATCTGTCCATTCGTAATTCTCGCCCTCTGCAGCTGCAGCCAGATTTTCTTTCGTATCACCGACTCCGGCCAGCTCTTTGAACCACATTTTTGCATGTTCCTTTTCATTGTCGGCTGTTTTTAAGAACAACGCAGCCATCTGCTCATAGCCTTCCTTCTTCGCAACCGATGCAAAATAGGTATATTTATTTCTTGCCTGTGACTCACCAGAAAAAGCTTCCAGTAAATTTTTTTCAGTCTGTGTTCCTGCGTATTTATTTCCTGCCATTTCTTTTTTTGCCTCGCTCTCTACAATTTTCTCAAAATCCGATGCTGGATGCTTACACAAAGGACATACAAAGTCCTCCGGTAATTCACCTCCAATATATTCATAACCGCATATCCTGCATCTCCATATGTTCTGTCCTGCTTCTGTTTTTCCTACTGCCTGCGGTTTCGGCTTGATATGATTCTGATAGTACTCATATGTTACGGAAGGAATATCACTCAAAACTTCCATATCTGTGATCTCACCAATAAACATGGTATGGGAACCCAGGTCTTCCGTTTTTTTCACTGTTACCGAAATATATGCGTTTGTTCCTTCTGTAATATAGTAAATACCATTTAACCCCCGCGCACACTTTTCAAATGCCTCAAACTTATTCACATTCCGACCTGACTGAAAACCAAACTGCTCAAATAATCCAAACTGAGCCTCCTGGCTTAAAACCGACACTGTAAATTTTCCGGTTTTTTGAATCATGTCATGTGTATAATTGGCTTTGTTAACGCATATGCTTAATTGATTTGGTTCCGACGCTACCTGAACTGCCGTATTGATAATGCACCCATTGTCTTTCTCTGCATCTTTCGCCGTCAGAACAAACAATCCATAACTCAGCTTATACATAGCCTTTTTATTCATGTGGTACCTCCATTTAGAAAATCAGTTTTCATTGCCTGAACAATACCCGCTTAACAACGCTCTGGATTTTCTCTCATAAAGATAAACTCCGCTACGGAGCGGTCAAAAGTTTTTATGTGACCAAACAACCAATCAACCACATTCCTATGTATAAGTTCACTGAACTGATCCGTTGGCCCCTCAGAATCATGAAGATATTCATACAATTCCTGAATCGTTTTTTTAAACTCTTCATGTTTCTCGTGGTGTTTGTTACGATCCGGATATCCGGCCTTTTCCTGTAACGCTTCCTCCTCTTTAAAATGGAAATCAGTATACTCGTCCAGATAATCCAGCATTTTTATCGCATTTACCTTACTTTTTCCGTCCTGACAGGCAAATACAAAGTTCCGGATTCGCTCAATCAGTTCTTTATGCTGCGCATCAATCGTCTTATTCCCGGTTAATAAGTTATCTTCGAAAGTGATATCATAATCGTAAGTCATAGTCTGTCCTCCATTTCTTTTATTTTGGGTTATTTCATTGTTTCTAGCCTTCCACTGGTACAAAAACATCTTTACCAAGTCCGCAAATCGGGCATACCCAATCGTCCGGAATATCCTCAAATGCCGTTCCAGGAGCAATACCGCTGTCCGGATCACCTACTACAGGATCATAAATGTATCCACATGGTTCACATTCAAATTTTTTCATATCCACTCTTCTCCTTTTCGATATAATTCTCTCTATATTGTCAACGAGTTTCCACTAGATTTTCCAACATTTTACTTCTTCCAAATTTTCTCTTTCTTTGTATGTCTGTATTATAACCTATTTTTCTCACTAAGTCAATAATAGTAATCATTATTAATATATGTATTCTGTATACTTCGCTAACGCAGATATATAAAAACCCAGGCATCATCTTGTAACTGATTTCTGCCTGGGTTCTTATTCTTTATACGATTAATCTGGCCATGGTTTGGATAAATAAATTTCTTTCATTTATTCCATAAATCATAAGACTTTTGTTCCCACTGTCAAATAATTCTATGGCAAGCTTCATGCCTACCATGGGGTCAAATAGAAGCTTTGATGCCAATTCCCAGCTTTTTCCAATCGCAGCCGGTACCACCTGATTAATAATCTCTTCGCTTATCCAGGTCTCCATTGCGGCAAACGCGATCTGCTTGATGAAAATGGAAATCTGGTATAAATCAATACTTTCATCTTTTCCATCCCTCCGTTCCTGATATGCGTAGGCGCTCCGACTGATAAAGTACTGTAGCATCTTCTCAGAAACAGAACATTCCAATGAATGGAACGCCTTTTGAACCCAACATTGGTAAGACTTTTCATTAAGCTTGTCACAGCAAATTCCACTTTTTTTCTTTCAGAAATTCCAGTCTTTACTATTATCCAGTTTTTCCGTCCGAATAATCAAGCAGGATTCTTCCGGGCATTCATTTATCAACGGTAAAAACTCTATTCTAAGTCACCAACCACCAGTTGAACTGGTGGTTGGTGACTTAGAAATAAGTAAATAAATAGAAATCCGGAAGGATTCCCAAAGCCTGCGAATCCCTTCCGGATTATTCTATAGTTAGTACACGCGCCAAGTCCCACGGAAGTTCGGCTTGAAGCTCGTTTTACTGCTTGTTTCTTCCGTCCCAGACACCGTTTTTCTCTACATAGTATCCGTCTGGTGTTCTTTGTCCGGCATACATCATGCCTCTCTTTCCATCGGAAACCGGATTAAAATAGTACCATGCTCCATTGAGAAGCACCCAGCCGGTCTGCATGCCGTGTTCCAGATCCATATAGAACCAGCCGCCGTAATCCTCGTCTCTTAACCAGCCTGTCTTGGCATAACCTGTTTCATCAAAGGCCCACCAATTTCCGTTGATATGCTCCCAGCTATGTGAAATACCACCAGATTCACGCACGCTTCCCTTCGGGTAGGTATTATCTGCAAAGCGTAACCACCAGCCATGCTCATCCAGCATCCAATGGCTCTTTCCGTCATTGGCAAAGCTGTTTGTTTCTCCTGTGATAATTCCTGCCGTACTGTCGATCGTTCCTTTGACCGAATCCTGTCTGATTACACCGCTGCCGGAGGTTTTATTCTGTCCGGAAGACGAACTGTTGCGATTTGGTTTTTCCGGTTTTTCCGGCTTTTCCGTTTCACCCGGTTTTTCCGTTTCACCCGGTTTTTCCGTTTTACCCGGCTTATCTTCCGGTGCTGTCACTTCTGCCGTACCGGTCATCACTGCGATCTCATAACGAGCGGATGCCCATTCATTCGGTGTAAATACCACCTCGTAGCTATGGGTGCCCGCCTGTGCCGTCTGCGTCGGATTCTTCCAGGCAAAGCTTCCGTATTCGGTGCTTCCTCCTGATAAGGCAGAATCACTCAGAGGACTTCCCGCCTTCACCGACGCTGCCGTCGGCCAGGTGATCTGCGGTGCAGCCACCTTTCCGATCGTAAATGTAAATGCAGCCGGAGCAGGCGTGTTGTATTTGGCCGCCCACTCCTGATGAGTGTCAAAATCAAACTCGGCTGTCATCCGGTGCGTTCCTACGGATGCGACTCCCGGCTTTGGCAGGTTGAGAACCGCAGTTCCAGCTTCCCCTACAGGGATCGTATCCGGATTCTGATTTCCATTATCATAGAAGTGGATCATACCCTGCAGCTTATCATCATACGCTCCCTGAATACTTGCAATGATATCAAAATCATCCTCGTAGGTTCCGAGAATCCCTTCCGGCTGCTGCACTCCGGTACTCCGGTTCACAGCCGTTAAGGTAAGGATAAAGGTTCCTTTTTCAATGGTGATCGTTTCCTTTGCCGCTGTGCTTGTGCCAAGGTAATTTGTTCCGTCTGCCATGGTGATGCTTACCTCTGCAGAACCCGTGCCTTTGATGGACACCTGACCCTGTGCATCCACGGTGAGAACCTTTTCATCGGAGCTTTCATACTTCAGAGCTCCATCTCCCACTTTCTTCACACCTGTCAAGGAAAAGCTGTCATCTCCATAGGTTTTTTCTCCGGTCCATGCTTGCGCATCGATCGAAACCGAACCCTGTATCCGATGGATCGTTCCGGTCTGATCTGGATATATGATACGGTAATTCTGCAGATCCACTGCACTCTCGCCTGTCTCAACCTTTGCCTCTGAGGAATCAATGGTTACCGTCTTATCGGTTCCGGCATTGGCATCTTTAAAGCGTCCTTTGAGACCGCTTATGGTATAGTTCTGACCCGGAGTTTCTATCTCTACCGTCGCCTCTAATGCGATATCGGTATTTCCGTCATAGTTTTTTTCAATAGGTGTCGTAAGAACTGCATGCAACTCTTTCGGTGATATCTCCGGAACCACATCTCTTTCCAAACTATTTCCATACTGCCCTTCCGATGCTCCATCCGGGATAAATTCTACCTGATATGCAGTGGTTCCCTTTACCTCCGGATAAATGGAGGAAGCGGGCGTTCCGCTCTGATTCGCACTGAACTTCCATGTTCCTGAAACCGGTGATCTACTATAATTAACAACCTGAAATCCCTCTGCCAGCTTTACCAGAATCTGATCAAGTGTCTGTCCATAGGTTCCTTTCGTTTCAAAGGATACTTTGCCGGCGGGACCGTCGATCAGTAATGTATCCGGTGTCGTCACCGACAAGCGTTCAGCCGGCTTCGATGCAAAGCTGCTGTCTGTTGCTTTCACACGAAGGGTTACGTAATACGTGTTAGCCGGCTTCGGCGATGTAAACGTCCTCTCCGACTGCCACTTAGGCTCACCAGACTCAGATTTGGCAATTCCGTACTCGTAACGGGAATCGACCGGTCTTTTTACCTTGATAGAGTAGCTGTCTTTCGTTATATCTGTTTCCTGTATCTGGTCCGGTTTTGCCGGTCTTGCCGGAATCGTTATCTCGGTTGCTTCGCCTGCTGCGGAACCTGTAGCTGCTTTTCGCACATACAGAGTAATCTCTGTTGCACTCTCCGGCTGTTTATCCAGAATTTCTGTCAGAGAAGCCTCGCCACTTTTCGGGATCTTTTCCCAAGATGCAGCACTCTTGGATTCCGCATATTCGAGCTCATACAGAGCCATATTTTTCAGGACTTCCCTTCGATAATCAATAGAGGTCTGTTCACGCTCCAATACATTCTCATCCTTACCTGCCTCAACCTTTCCGGTAAATTCCACACCGCCAAAGGAGGCTTTCACTGCCTCCGATGCCGGAAGGTACATATAGAGCTTTCCGCTGGCATCTGTCCGGACATCCTTAAAGCCGTACGAGCTTCCTTCAATACGTGCTTTTTCAACCAGTGTATTATTCTCATAGATACCGGTCAGATCCGCTGTGGTGAAATAAACCGGATTACCCTTCGCATCTTTTGGCTTATTCTGTTGCCCCTTTCCATCTACCTGTTCCCAACCATAAATGATCGGTCGCGGTATATGTCCATTCGCCCCTATCAAACAGATCGTTCCGCCCGTAATCGTCACATCAGTTTGTGGCAGTGTAGAATTCTCAGCCCCCTTTCCAATATGAGCAACGTTCCTATAGCCTTTGTCTCTATTATCTAAGCAGATTGTGCCGCCGTCAATCAGCACCTTCGATGAACTGCTCTTACCACTTCCGATGCAGGCTCCCTGTTCAGAATAGGCTGTAATCATTCCGCCATGAATCTCAATATCAGCAGTTATCGCTGAGTCTCCAGGAGCATATCCATGACCGCTTCCAATTCCGGCACCGCTCCCCGAGCTTGCATTCACCGTTCCGCCTTCTATCACGATTTTACCGGTTCTTTTATTGCCAGAAGCACTTCCTGTTCCGATTCCGGCACCATTCGATGTTGTTTCTGCAGTTACTGTTCCTCCGCTGATCAGTATTTCTTCTACACTTTTTCCTAACGAAGCACCGATGGCAGCTCCCATAGAATAGGAATTTGTCATTTTTGCAATTACAGTCCCCCCCTGGATATGAATGGTTCCTGCATCCTCTCCTCCATTTCCTCCAATTGCTGCACCATTTCTGGTTGCTGTTGTTTCATTGAGCACCTCTATGGAGCCCGGCTGTTCCGGCTCACTGTCAATCGTAAGCTTTGCATCCTTCGCCACACTGATGCCGGCAGGGGAAACAGTTAACCCTGATGAAGATTTTGATTTATTAATCGAAATCCTGTTTTTCCCTTCCAGATAGGTAGTCACCTGGGACGCTCCGTTTATCTGAATCGGTGCGATAGCCTCTGCCGGTGTAATCGTAAGGCTCTTTAATACGAGTTTTAATTCCCTGGAAGCTGGGGTATTCACAGAGAGATGATAATTCTCTACCAGCTCAGATGAAGTGATCCGATAGCATTTATCGTAAGACTGGTCTATTAGCTTTGCTGTAACCACCTGGCCGGAATCATCTCTTTTAGAATATAAAATGGTCAGCTGACCATCTGCCCCGGAAAAAGATATATCTCCAAGGGAAAGATCCAATTCTCCCGCCAGCGCCTCTGCCTCATTTAATACAGTAATATCCGTTCCGGCATCCTCTGCCTTTACCGTTTCGCTGTCCAGGGTAAAGCTTCCACCGGAGCTGCCTAATTCTGTGATGCCTGTATTTATCACAAACCGGTAATTTCCGGCCGGAAGATATGCCAGTGCATATGCATGATTGCCTGCTTCTGCATCGATTGTCAGCTTCCCGTCAAAGGCAAACTGGCCTTCGTCCTGCTTTAATTCCACCGGAGCTTCTGAGGCAGCTCCAGCCAGCCGTCCGGCTGTCAGGGATACCTTCGCTGCCGCCTGCACCTGTGATTAATAGAAGTGAAACCGGACAGGATACAGGGGTTCTCCGATGGTGAGGGAAAGATTCGTTTCCTCCCCTGAGTTCATCGTGAGGGTTCCTGTTACTGTAAAGCTATTACTTTCTCCTTCCCCTCCTTCTTCCTGTACCAGAACCGGTACCGGAACCTCTCCGGACAGGGACGTATACCAGCTGACTTTATCCGTCTTTATCTGATAACCGGAAGCTTTTTGAGATAAATAGGTTACTACATCCGGTGCAGTGCCGCCTTCGCTTGCTTCTACCCCAATTTGAGCTGTCAGTGTATATTTCTTACCATCTCTCAACCGGCCATCATGGATAGTCAGATCCATTGTCTTCTGGTAGGCAGTTTCTCCAAGCGTGACGGAGATGGTTTCATCCATTCCTTTGTTTAGAACAACTGCTCCCTCCATCGTCTTACCTTCCCCGCCACCGGAAGGCTTCAGCTCTACAACCATCTGCATATTTCCAGAATGGCCTATCCACTGGGTTATATCCGGTATCGTTCCCCTGAATCCGGAGACGGTCATTTCTGCATTGGTTTGATAAACCGGGGTTGTTCTTTCTCTATCATTCTCCCGATACAGGGATATGTCCGCCGGATAGGTTCCATCTGGTAGCTGGTTATCATAAGCGGTGATCCGGAATGTTTTCTGTCCGTAGGTACAGTCTCCCCGGGGCTCAATCTTGCTTTCAAGCGGCAGCTCCAGCTGCACCTCCTCGGAAATAGTGATACTGCCGCCTTTCATGCTATTTCCATAACCATCCCTTAACACTCCATAACCAATATTTCCGCCCTTTACCTTCACAGATCCACTTAATATCCGGATATCGCCACAGGATAATTTTAAATCACTCACTCCATTCCATCCGCTGCCGATGGCTGCTCCCAGATATCCCCACGCACTATTATAAGAAGATACGGTTATATCGGGAGCTTCGCCATTCGCCCCGCCGATCACGATCGTGTCTACACCTCCACCAGTTCCGCCTCCGATTCCGGCTCCTGTATTCTTTCCTCCTTCTGCGGTTATCGTTCCACCCAGTATTTTAATGGTTCCGCCGATTCCATAGGTACCGGTTCCGATTCCGGCTCCTCCTTGATAATCCGTCACTCCGGAAACCCAATAAACTCCACCTTCAGCTGCAATGGTTCCACCCTTTATTATAATCGTTCCTGTCCTATATTTCGTACCGTCGAAATTTTTTGTTTCGAGAGCTCCATGGAAATAGGAGACCGCATCGGCATTTCCTCCGATACCGGCGGCCCCATAGGCGCCTCCCACTACCTTCAGGCTTCCGTTACTCTGCTCCGTAATAACCAGTGTTGCCCCTTTTTCCACCTCAATTCCGGCTCCATGATCCAGCCCCAATAGTGTATTTTCTCCCTCTAAGGTCAGATTCAGCCGGGCATTTCCTTTCAGGTAAATACCAGCCAGATCCCATCCACTGGCTCCATCAGATTTGATCGTTACATCTTTAATGGTCAGATTGACCGTAACATTATCAATTGTGATACCGCCCTTGATGTCTGTATATGTAGACTCTGGTCGGTTGGTAGGACAATAGTTGCCGGTTATGGTTTTTCCATCAAACTGATCCACATTATTTCCATCAATTACCAGATAATTTTCATTCAAATCATACGGTCCATCCGCCAGCAGCGCCACGCCCGCGTCCCCTACCATCACATCAATCTCCGGCAGGTCAGCCGTATCCGCCACTTCAAATTTGCCCAGATCCTCCGGCAAGATCGGGGTATACACATACACACGACCATTATATTCCTGGTTCGCCTCAGCATAGCCCGCCCAGGTCTTCGTCGAGGTCTCGACTGGCTCGCCGTTTTCGTCAAATTCTTCGAAATAGTCTTTTTCGGAAATGCCGCCGTGGAACTCCGGGAGGTCACTCTGCTCTTCGTTCAGTTTCCAGGTTATGCCGGAAATCTGCCAGACTGCCGTTTCCGCCTCTGTATCTTTCTCTGTGCCCTTATTCGCTGCTTCCACCAGATGCACATTCTGGCTGTCTTCCGCCAGCATTTCATCCGCCCCTTCCACCTCAACATCCAGGGTATCCGGAAGGATGATATCGCTTTCTTTTGCACCCAGGGAGAACTTCTGCACCGCAATGGCCTCATCCAGCTCCAAGAACGCCTCTATCTCTGTTTTTATCTCTGCTCCTGTTGCTGTGCCGTTTGGTGCTTCATTTGCACCTGCCTCTGCTTTGTCTGCGCCTGCATCTGCTCCCGCTTCTGCTTTGCCTGTATTTGCATCTGCCCCTGATTCTGCTTTGTTTGCCCCTGATTCTGCTTCTGCTTTGTTTGTACCTGACTCGCCGCGGTTATCTTTTGCTTCCGCATTCGACGGAGAGGCTTTTAACGCAGATTTTTTTAATGTAGCTTCTTTTTCTGCTGTTTCCGCAGTATCATCTGCCTCCGTTTCAGCCCCGATCCGCTGCAGCGAACTGGCCGCCAATGCCTGCGGCTGCCATTCACATGTGTTCCATATTAATATAGCTGACAATGCAGCTGCTAAAATTCGTTTCGATTTTTTTCTCATGCCATTTTCCTCCCACTGAGACAAATTTGCTATTACTCACCACCCGAAAGAGGTGGGAGTCTTCTCGACTAAGATAAACATCAAGCTCCCGCAATATTTCCTTTTTTCGCATAATATTCTATACTAATAGTATATCAATTACGTGTTTTTCTGAAAACCACCTCGACGCAAATGGTCAAACCTCGACCTAATTGGTTTGGAAGCATCGAGGTAAAAGGAATGCTGCAGTGATGATGCATATTGCTATTGTGGAAGCTTTCGTTTCCGATCAGGAACATCTGATCGATTTATCTGTATATTCACTGAGAAGCTTTATAAGAGCCTTTGAGGATCTGTTATATCAATCATAGTTCGGAGGGACCAAAATCAAGCCAGGACATTTTTCTTTTGCGGAAACAACAGTCTCTCCAATCTGTATGTGATATTTCTTCGCTGGAATAGATTTAGCCAGAATGATACCGTGCCTTTTCTCCCGATCGCCGCCTACAGCACTCACCAGCTTTCGCAAATCCTGTTTTCCTCCCAGATGATGAATCCGGTAACAGGCCTCCCACGACAAAAAAACAGCTGACCAATTTGATCAGCTGCTCTTGAATGCTGTTTTAAGAATTTTTCGTTGCACACTCATGATTTTAGCTATTGATTCGGAAGCACTTCCGTTATTGCTCTACACCGTTTTTTGCAGAAAGTAATACCGTACAAACGAATATCTTTCCGATCATCGTTTATGAGGAATTCCTGGTAACGGCGATCCTGGATCTGATCAAGAGCTTTCTGGCAGGCAGTTTCCATTTCATCGAAGCTCTTTGTATACTTTAGTTCAATGACAATACCAGCGTCCGGGGCGTCCGTCTCCACAATAATATCTGCAAATCCCTCCCCCGCTTCAACATTTGATTTTACAAGCCAGTCAGCATTTCCTGTCAGGATGCCAACAAGAAGATTATGATAGGAACTTTCTTTTTCTTCCTTTCTTGCTTTTGTGTCAAATACACTGATGGAATTACTCAGTACACGGTTTAAATACTGCTCGATTCCTTCTGTATCCCCTGCTTCAATAGCTTTCCAGAATGCATTCAGGCGCTCCGTATTACTGAAAATTGATTTCTTAAACCATTCGTTTATTTGAAGCCGAAAAACCTCCCGCACTTCCCGGTTCGGAATAACCAGGCGGTAAGCTCCCTCTTCTGTCCTTCCTACCTGCGTAAAATATCCGGTTGTAAAGAGCACACTCCAGAGATTTTCAATACTCTGATCGATTTCCTTATAGGTGAGATCTAGGCGAAGTTCCTTTTCAATTACTTCCCCAGCAATCAGGCGCTCGATTTCATTTTTTGTTGTTTTATTAGCCTTATCGATAAATCGCTTTACCAGATCATTGCCACTCGTATTGATCCAATATGCCTCCGGTTTAGCTTCTGGATCATCCTTGGCCCGGTCCACAAAGTTGATAACATCCCATGGACAATAAACATCCGCTTTTCCGAAACGGTAGCCATCGTACCATTCTTTCACTTCCCTGAATCTATTTTCAAGATGATAGTCTGAAAGCAGCTTTTGGACCTCTGCATCCGTAAAACCGAACTGCTCATCAAAGCGTGTATCCGTAATCGAAAGAATTTTAAAGTTATTAAGTCCTGTAAAAATACTTTCCTTCGAAACACGAAGACATCCTGTGAGCACCGCAAACGCAAGTGCGTCATTGGTTTTTAATGCTTTTCCAAACATCGCACGGATAAGGAACACCATTTCTTTATAATAGCCATGCTGAAATGCTTTATCAAGCGGGACATCATATTCATCGATAAGGATAACTGTTTTCTTATGATAGTGCGAAAACAACAGTTCAGAAAGCGTCTGCAAGGAGCCCAGCAATGTCTCCTCTGTCATTTGATATCGTCCGTTTGAAAACATGGTCAATGCCTCGTATGTTTTCCTGGCATCTTCATCCAGAATTTCGCTTTTTCCGAGAACGGCATGACGCTTTGCTTCTTTTGAAATCAACTCCATCATCTGGTACTTCGCACTTTCAAAATTCAACCCTTCCACATTTTTGAGGGAGAGAAAGATGACGGGATATTGCCCCATGTGCTGCTCACAAAGTGCATGATTTTCAGAAACATAGAGTCCATCAAAAAGCGTTGGATCTGTTCCAATCTCAAAAAAACACTTTAGCATACTCATGTTAAGAGTTTTACCAAAGCGACGCGGACGAGTAAACAAACTCACCTTGCCGAGATTATCAAAAAGCTGCTCAATTAATTTTGTTTTATCTACATAGTAATACTGGTTTCTTCGAATTTCTTCAAAGCTTTCAATTCCTACTGGAAGTTTTAATTTATTTTCCATAAACAATCCTTTCGTTGCCATGGCCGAAAGTCTACTGTCTTCGGATGATGGATAGTCTGTCCCCTCTTATGGGAAAACTTCTGTTATTTCATTATCGCATATATTCTGCGAAAATGGAACCATCCACACAAAAATACGGCTTTGATTATTTCCTATTTTATACGAAAAGAGGTCCTGAAACCAGGACCTCTATTATGCAGAGAGTTTTCTTTCATTATGTGATGGTTGCTGCAATATTCTCAGTTATTTTTCGCTTTTCTTCTCCATTCCTTCGTAGGTAACAATGCCCTTGCTGTCGGTGCAGTAATAACGATCATCGGCATCTTTCGCATTCTTCTTATTTTTCTGGATCTTACCGGAAGTGTTGACCAGGTATGTTTCACCATCCCACTCCACTTTCTTCAGCTTCTCATCCTTATCAGCTTCCAGGCGTTTGCCCTTCTCATAGATCGCGCCGTCCTCAATGCCATTATAGCCCTGTCCGCGCTCATCACCGCTCTTGCGGAAGTTGTAGGTGTAACGCTCACCATCAATATCAAGAGTCGTCGTTCCGGTCTTCATAGCGCCTGCCTTGGAGTTTCCTCCAAAGTAATAAACCTCCTCGATATCGCCATCCTCAGGCAGATCATTCTCGCTCTCGATTTCTGTGTAGGACAGAATATCCTTATCTGATACCTCCAGCTTGTAAAGACCTTCCAGCATCTTGCCGTATTCATCAAATGCATAGTAATAACCATTGATTTTCTTAATACGGCTCTTTACTACATCTCCATCCTTCTCCGCATAATACCAGCGCTCGTCACCGTCAGAGTATCCTTCCGGATCCGTCTCCTCGCCCGGCACGGTCTTGAACCAGCCAACAGACATCCAGCTGTCCTGGATCGGACTGTAGAAGCTCGGAGTTGCAACAGAAGTATTGCTGGAGGTTGCATACCAGCTGAAGCGTGCATTTCCGTATTCCTCAAAGTAATACTTGCGTCCGTTGATGGTCTTTTTCGTATCTGCCGCTTTCTTGCCGTTGGCATTGAAATAGAACCAGTACCAATCCTGGAACTCATCGTTCGTCTGATCATCATCTATCGCGTCCAACCGTTCCCACTGATGACTTCTCATGGCACCATCGTCCGGTCCTCCCAGATAATACAGGCCGGTCTGCCATGCGTCATCACCGGTCTGACGCTCACCCTGTTCATCTATCCAGCCGTAGAGCATCTTTCCTTCCTCATCAAACGCATACTTTTTCGTTGCACCGTCTGCACGGACAATGGTCTTAAAATTCACTCTTCCGGAATCCTTCGCTTTGTAAGCTTTTCCGTCAGCGCCGAAATAATACCATACGGTATCAGGCTCATCATCATCCTGCGGATCATCGTTTTCCAGTTCTCTCCACTGGTTCCGCACCATGACACCACTCTCATCGACATAATAGTAATTGTCATTGTCCTCTACCAGCTGGCTGACTGCCATCTCTCCGTCCTCGTCCAGCCAGAACCAGTCATTGCCGGATTTTTTCCAGGATGAAGTTACCTCATCTCCATTCCGGTCATAATAATGCCAGATTTCATCCTCCTGTAACCAGCCGGTAGCTGCAAAAGCCATCATGGAACTTCCAAGTGTCAGCGCTGCTGCTGCACAAGGGATCAACATTGTTTTTGTATGTTTTTTCATCTTCATTTCTCCTTTCACTCGTCGTTGTTTCTGACAATACTGACTCTACACCCTGGAACAGTTCCAGGGTCAAGTGAAGTAAGAAAACCGTAATAATCCGTAATTATTCAGAAAAAATCTTTATATTGTTGACTATTTTTCTGCTGTAACTTATACTGACCGTATACTAAAGAGAAAGGACGGTATCTCATATGGCTTATACAGGTTTACTCCTCGCAAGTCTTGGAAGCATTCTCATCCTCGTCATTGGATGGTATATCCTTCAGGTTGTTGCATACTGGCAGATCTTCGAAAAGGCCGGTGAGCCGGGATGGAAAGCCATCATACCATGTTATAACACATATACCCAGTACAAATTTACCTGGAACGCTAACATTTACTGGTTTGTATTATTCGGAACCGTGATCGGCGGTATGCTGAAGTCTTTTGATGGGATTTTCTCTGTTCTCGGCTCTGCCATTTTACTAGCTGTCACCATCATCAACATTGTCGCTCTGAACAAGCTGGCCAGGGCTTTCGGCCACGGCACAGGCTTTACCATCGGACTGTTCTTTTTAAATCCGATCTTCAAGCTGATCCTTGGCTTTGGCAGTGATAAATACATCGGTCCACAGTAATCCGCATCAATCCATAACGCAAAAATGCCATCCGCACGTGTCTGACACGCAGCGAATGGCATTTTTTGTTTTTTATATGATAGGAAATTGCGTCC
>OODK01001108.1_pt1 | contig 15510 bp, 21 predicted proteins | sample 1671371 | NCBI WGS metagenome assembly OODK01 (sample SAMN06348150, study PRJEB24527) | human gut metagenome | biome: human gut; feature: ankylosing spondylitis patient; material: feces | host: Homo sapiens | place: China | collected 2015-10 | reverse complement strand
CTCAGTGTCATGTAGAAATCGAAGATAACGGAACAATAAATTTTATAAGTTATACAACACTTGTTATACGTGCTGTTCCATTTGAGGAATATGGCTATATATTATACTGTACTGGTACATATAGCCAAACTACAAGAAAGCAAATCAGCTGGTTCTTAAAAGAATATTTCGGAGATATTTCGTATTATGATATGAAAAGAATTAGTGGTAGTGGAGAGGGAATATACGCAGAGCGTAAACATGCAAAGTTTTGGTAAGCAGTCGGTGCTTAGGTAGGTTCAAGTCCTACCTTACCATTTCGCCAAAATTGGTGATATAAACAAACATAAAAAGGAGAGATAAATTATGGCAAGAAAGAGAATGGTTACAAGAACAGTTATGCAGACAACAGCAGAGGTTATGACGCTTGACGTTACTACAGCCGAGGTACAAGTACAGTCCTATGATATCGGTGGGCAGTACACAGATGATGAGTTACTTAAGAAACTCCAAAATCTTTTTCAGACTGACATACTTAAACTCGTGCATATTGAGTCACAGGAATGCAAAGAGTTATTGCTTGGCATGGATGAAGAGGATTTTATTAAACTTGCAAAAGTGTTACCACCACGTAACACAACCAAAGAAGAGAACTAGTCACTAGTTTAACACAACATTAAAGGAGAGATATTATGTATAAAGGCAATTTTATAGGCGATAAAGAAAAGATGTATGATTTCACAAGGCTTACAAAAGAAGAATTTATGCTAAGTTATTCTTATTTAACACATGAAGAATATGATAATACACTGGTAATATATCAACAAATGCTTGATGAAATACGAGATGTAGAGTCAAAGCTATATTCTTTTATCGAGAAATTAGGGTCAGATAGTATGCTAGCTATAGCGTGGTATATTGTTCACAAATACTTACAAATGTGTAAAGATGAAGACCCGAAAACGGGATCTGAAAATTAAATCATTGTTAAAATTTTAACGAAAGTACCAACATCTAGGGTGCGTGACAGGCACGTCTACAGTTTCAACACTGTACACCCTTTTGACCAATAATTGGTCATAGCACCTTAACAATTAAACAAACAGAAAAAGGAGAATGTTATCATGGAGAAAATTTTCAAAAATGCACTCAAAAAACAGTTAAGTAGACGTGTAAAAGGCGTAGTATTCGTACATATAGTTAATAACGTACTTATAGTAGATATTAATTCACCGAATGGGTGCACATATCATTATACTATTAACAACATAGCTGTCCAATTATCAGTAGGTTTATCAAGTAAAATTGTATCAGACGTTATTGTAAAACAGTACAAGAAATATATTTTAAAATATTATTTTCACTAATAAAAATTGAAAATAAGTATTGACTTTTTAAGTACAGTATGTTACAATATAAGAGTAATGAAGATGAATTACAATTACGTTGCCAGTGAGGGGTATCTTAAATAGGTACACCCTCACCACCCCATAGCAGGTTAGTGAAGTGGTAACACGCCGGGAGTATATTTATACTTTCATGCGAATACAGTTACACTGTATCGAGGTCGAGGACACCGGAAACATTGGTTCGAATCCAGTACCTGCTACTTAGTACAATAGTGTGCTAATATAACAATCAAACAAGCCAGAAAGGAGATAGAAATTATGGCAAGAGTACCAATGGTAACAAGAACAATCGTAGCAACAAAAGTGAATGTAATGTGTTTGGACGTACAGAAAGGTGAACCGTTTAACGAGTCAGTTACAGTTCCGCGTACATACAAAGATGATGAAGCACTGTTAAAGAAAGTGCGTCCGTTACTTGAAACTGAGACAGTCAAAGCAGTACATATTGTAGACAAAGAAGAAATCGAGACTTTGTATGGTATGACAGAGCAGGAATTCATTCACTATGCAAAAGTGCTTCCAGCTAGAAACGCAGGTGGCATCGAAAAAACAGACGCAGAATAAAACAAACACAACTAAACATTAATAAAAGGAGATTAACACTATGATTAAAATTATTGAACAGAGTAGAGAGTTTAATGAAGTAGAGCAGTATCTTATGACAATCGCACCGTCAATCATTTCAGCGAAAGACGTAGAGGACGGTGAACATATCACAGTTGACGGTATTCTGACATTCGAGGATGTTAAAGAGAGCAGTGGAGAGACGGTTGAGGTAATGTCCATCATTACACCAGAGAAGCAGGTTTACAGTTGCCAGTCTGCAACATTCAAGCGGTCAATTGGTGATATTTCAAATATCATGAAAGGTAAGCCGTTCACAGTTATTAAGACTTCTGGCAAAACAAAAGCAGGGCGTGATTATATTAATTGCGTACTGGATGTTGACAGTCTTGCATAATGTAGGGTGCAATAGATAATAAATTGGGGGGGAACACTCTTAGTACCACACTAAAGTGTCTCCTTTCTTTCAATTATGGGGGTGAATACTATGGCAAAAAGACGAAAACAAACACCTGCGGAACGTGCTTACTCTAAACAAGTCAAACGTATTAAACAGTTTATAAGTAGAGCAGAAAAACGTGGGTACCAATTCAGTGATAACGTGTTACCACAAAGACCTAAACGTGTAACACAAGCAAGCGTGAAAAAACTTGCAAAAATAACACCAGAGAAGCTATACCAGAAAGCTGTCTATGGCGGTTTAGCAACTTACGGTGAAATAGTACCTGCAATAGAAGGTTTAAAGTTGGAACGCTCTTTAAGAGCAAAGAAATCAGCACAAACTAGAAAATATAGGCTAACACATCCAAAACAGCAACCAACTAATACACCAGGTTTTGAACCACCCGAGAACATATCAGAAGACGCAACATTTTTTGATGCTGTTGTTATCAGTGGTTTTAGGTCACACGTACGACAATTTAATGAACGTGCTAGCAACTTGTTACTATCTTGGTTAGACAAAATACTATCAACAAATGACGCACACGATGTTGCAACAATGTTGAATGATGGGGCAGAAGCTGGTTTAATTGTTACATATCAGATAGTTTACTCACAAGACAAACTAACACAGTATATGTCTGAAATGTTAAACTATTTACCAGAAGCAGGACCACTGTTTAAGGCTGAAATAATGGACGCAATGGAAGATGAAGAGGATTACAGTAGTCCACTATGAAAGTTAAAAAGTTTCGGTACTTTATGTGTGACTTTGAAACAACCGTCTATAAAGGGCAGGTTAATACAGAAGTATGGGCTAGTGCGTCCGTTGAATTGTTCACAGAAGATGTAAATATATGCCATAGCATTGGAGAACAATTCGATTATTTTCTAGAACAGAAATGTAACATAGTAGCGTACTATCATAACTTGAAATTTGACGGGGCATTTTGGTTATCCTATTTACTTGTAGATAAAGGATATAAGCAAGCATACAAAAAGATAGGAGAAAATGAAAATGATGTTGAGTGGGTTCCAGAGAAATATATGGAAAATAAGTCATTCAAGTATAGCATATCGGATAAAGGTATGTGGTACAGCATTATTATCAAGATCAACAACCACTTTATAGAAATTAGAGATTCACTTAAATTACTACCTTTTAGCGTAAAGTGTATCGGTGAAAGTTTCGCTACTAAACATAAGAAGCTTGATATGGAGTACACTGGTTTTAGGTATGCAGGCTGTAACATAACAGAGGAAGAAAGAAAGTATATAGCTAATGATGTTCTTGTAGTCAAAGAAGCGTTGGAGATAATGTTCCAACAAGGACACAACAAATTGACAATAGGTTCATGTTGTTTGGAAGAATACAAGTCGATTTGCAAGACATCAACAAAGAATATACTTGATTACAATGAAATGTTTCCAGATATATACACTATGACTATAGACGAGAAAGCACATAGATATCCCAATGCAGGAGAATACATACGTAAATCGTATAGAGGCGGTTGGTGCTATCTCGTAAAGGGTAAAGAGAACAAGATTTTTACAAAAGGCACGACAGCAGATGTAAATTCCTTGTACCCTAGCATGATGAGTAGTGAGAGTGGTAATAGATACCCAGTAGGTCTACCGCATTTTTGGAAAGGAAATATAATACCAGATGTTGCACTTTCAGACGATAAATATTACTTTGTTAGAGTTAAGACAAGATTCTACATTAAACCAGATAAGTTACCATTTATACAAATAAAATCATCACTACTGTACAAAGGTACAGAAGCACTTGAAACATCTGATGTGTATGACAAGCGAACTGGTGAGTATTACACACATTATACCGATAAAGATGGTAACATACACGACACTAGAGTTGAGTTAGTTTTGACAATGACTGACTATGAGTTATTGAAAGAACACTACGAACTTGTAGATTTTGAAATTTTAGACGGTTGTTGGTTTCATAGTGAAATAGGTATCTTTGACGAATACATAGATAAGTATAAGAAAATCAAATTGGAAAGCAAAGGTGCGTTGCGTGAGTTGGCAAAGTTGTTCCTTAACAATTTGTACGGTAAAATGGCGAGTAGTATGGATAGTAGTTTTAAACTTGCTTATGTCAAAGAGGATAAAACCATAGGATTTTTACCTGTTGCAGAAGCGAATAAGAAACCTGGGTATATACCTGTTGGTTCAGCTATCACAAGTTACGCAAGAAACTTTACAATTAGAGCAGCACAGAAGAACTACCACGGTAAAGACAAGAGAGGTTTTATATACGCTGATACAGATAGCATACATTGTGACCTTGAACCAGAAGAGATTGTTGGAATTAAGGTACATGATAAAGACTTCTGTTGTTGGAAGTTAGAGAGTTGTTGGGATGTAGCTGTTTTCACCAGACAAAAGACTTATATTGAACACGTAGTTAAAGAAAATTTGAAACCTATTGATAAACCGTATAACAACATTAAGTGCGCAGGTATGCCACAGAAATGTAAAGATTTATTTGAAATATCTCTTAATGGTAATGCGGATATTAAAGGTTACATGGATAACAAAACAAATGTATTCAAAGAATGGTCAGAAGATGAAAAAGAGTTCTTATTTGAAAATAAAACAGGTAGACCAATAAAGAGAAATCTTAGAGACTTTAGAGTAGGTTTAAAAGTTCCGGGAAAATTAAGACCAAAGAGAATTCGGGGTGGTATCCTACTTATCGACACACCATATGAAATGAGGTAAAAAGTATGTTTAATAAGAATTATGAGGACCTTATTTTTGATTTAGAAATTAACGGTAAAATGGTAGGCAGGAGATGTACTAAAGAATATTTTCCAAAATTAGCACATAATGTAATAGGTATTAAGGATATAAGGGTATCGTTGCGAGAAAGTTTAGTTGATTTAATTGTTGAAGCGAGGTAGAAATAAGGTTATGAAAATATATGTAACTGGTTCTCTAACTCAAGCTAGAGAAATAAAATTAATTGCTAGTGCATTAAGTACAATAAAAGATAATGATGTTAGGTTTGCAAAGAGTCGAAAAGAATTAAATTTAGACGATTACATAATGTTGCGTTATGAACATATTGATTGGTGTGATGCTGTTTATATTTTGAAAAAAGAAAACGGTGACTTATGCGACGGTGTAGTATACGAAAAAGTTTATGCAGAAAAACAGCATAAAGAAATCGTATATATTGGTTAAACTGGTGAAAGGTAGGTGTATAAAATGAATAAAACAAATGACTATGATAAATATGACGATTTTATCAGACAGTATGAGGAGCTTTGTATTAAAACAGGTATTACAATTTCACACGAAGATACACAAGGTTCATTCATATTAGAGAGTTTTAATAATGAAGATTTAGAATGGGTAAAAAACGCTAAAAGAAAGTAATTACCTATAAGAAAAGCAGGGGTGAACTAAGTTCACATCCCTGCTTTCTATTTATATCTTTAACTCATGCACCAAACAAAGCGTTCAGCGAAAACGACAAGCGGAGTAGGCACTATCATTTCAAGTGTGCTATCCTATCCGTTCATTGATGGAAACATGAGAAGATACCAAAAAAGTTATACCCAACGGGCAAGTTTTCAACACTTTCCACATTCTAATGTGGATAACTTAGTAACTTAACGCACTAAGTACAGCCTCTTTACATCTCATATCTTTGAATCTGAACGCACCACGTTCAAATAAATATCTAAGGTTAGACAAAAAGAAGTCATTTCTTTTTAACATAACATAGTTAACTTCATGGTCAGCTGTTGTCACGGTTATTCTAGTCTTAAATGTAGTATCTGGTCTATCATCACAATATATAAAACCATCCTCTGTAAATTCTCTTAAACCAAAATCAGTACCTTTATATTTTAGAGTACAAATATATCTGTTCTTACCAGTAGGTTTATCAACAAAACTTTTGTTATCATTAAGGTAAACACATTCGCTACTATAAGCAACATAAGAGTTCTTTGCAAAAGCTCTATTAAAACCACTACTTTTCTGTTCTTCACTTGCACTAGATATAAAACCTTGTTCAAGCACAAAACCATCACCACGTAGGAACTTAGTATCGTCTTTAAGTCTGGAACTTATACCCATTTCAACGTAATATGGATTAATAATACTTACTGGGTTACTAAGCATATAAACGGGAACATATCTAACCTGTTCACCCTGACCTCTTGCAATAGAAGTGTGAACACTAAGTAACTTCTTAACTTCGTCATTACAATAGTGGTTAGTTTCACTCTGAAATTCGTCAAATATCATACGCATAATATCTGAAAATAAGTGGCTATATTTTTTAATCTGGTCTGCACTATTAAGACTCAAAGCGTATCCACAACTCTTGTCATCTAAGAATAACTCATGAAAAATACCACTTGCTCTGCGTTTACTTGTCATTTCATGCTCTTTAAAGAATAAACTTCCTAAGTCTTTATAGAACTTATCTACAACATCATCAAGTTCATAATTATATCTATAAAGAAGACCAAATTTTTCGTTCTTATCTAAGAATCTATTTACACACAATCTTCCAAAATAAGTTGTCTTACCACCAGTACGATTAGTTGTACACATATATATTTCTGGTTTGTTACCATTTATGTCAAGCATAGATAATAGTTTAGTACCATCATAATACACACCCACGTTATAATCACTTCCTTTCTTATTATATTATAACATACCTATTGCAATTTGTCTAGTAATATGATATAATAAAGATAAATAAACAAGGAAAGGGGTGAAAAGAATGGAGCAGTTTTACACCATAATTATTGCACTCGTTTTCAATGCTTTAGACCTAATTACTGGTATCATAACAGCGGTAAAAAACAAAGACATTCAGTCATCTAAATTGCGTGACGGTCTTTTCAAAAAAGTTGGCTTCTTGTTATGTTACTTTGTAGCTTGGTTAGTTGACACACAGGGCACAAGAATTGGTTTTCAGTTTGGGGTATCAATTCTTCCTATTATTATCCTGTACGTGTGCACAACTGAATTGGTGTCTATACTCGAAAACATATGCAAGATTAACCCAGACATTCTACCAGAAAAACTGATGGAATTGTTTCACATTTCAAAGGTAAAAAAGGAGAACTAAATTATGCCTAATATTATGAAAGCTGTTAACTTTATCATTGACACAGCAAACGAGGATACTCATGGCTATGACCAAACACACAGAAATGGTCCTGATTATGACTGTTCATCTCTTGTTGGAACAGCACTGCATGAAGCAGGTTTTAACGTATCACCTTATTCTTGGACAGGTAATCTTGAGTCACAGCTACGAGAAGCAGGTTTTGTTGATTGTAAAGCACCATGGTTAGCAGGTGATGTACATTTGACACCAAACAAGCATGTTTGTATGAGCATCAACGCTTCTCAAATTGCAGAGGCTTCAATCAATGAAAAAGGAACAGTCACAGGTGGTAAAACCGGTGACCAGACAGGTAAAGAAATTTATATTCACAATTATTATGAATACTCAGGTGGTTGGGCAATACACCTTAGATACGCAGGACAGAACACAGAAGTTACACCAGATGTATCACTTGATACACTTGCAAGAGAAGTGATTGCAGGTAAGTGGGGTAATGGTAGCACCAGAAAGAAATTACTCACAGAAGCAGGTTATGATTACGAAGCTGTTCGTGCAAAAGTAAACGCACTATTGTCTGGAGAACAGCTAAAATCTAACGAAGAAATTGCAAGAGAAGTAATTGCAGGTAAGTGGGGAAACGGTAATGCAAGAAAGCAGAAACTTACCGAAGCAGGTTATGACTATACCGCTATTCGTAAACTTGTAAACCAGATGCTGTCATAAGTTAAAATATGCCAGACATAAATAAAGCATATTCATGGGCAGTAGCAACTTGTAATGCACCTAATGTGGGGTATTCACAAACATATCGTAACGCACAAACAGTTGGTGGTGTAACATACTACGATTGTTCTTCATTTATAAACTATGCGTTACTAGCCGGTGGTTTTGAAACACCCTCGTATGCACCAAAATATAACGCCTTTACTACTTATTCAGAACCAAAAGAACTTTTGCGTTTAGGTTTTAGAGAAGTTGATGCAGGTGGTGAATACTTAGCGGGAGATATAGGTCTATCCAACGGTCACACCGAAATGTGTTATCGTGGTGGAAGTGGTAAAGGCGTTTTCATGGGAGCGCATACAGACAACGCGCCACTTGCTAATCAAGTTAGTATAGGTTCAAGTGGTGGAAACCCAGACTATGAACGTTCTTTTCCGAGACTGTTTAGATACGGTGAAGGTGGTGCAACTGGGTATGGTGCAAGTGCTTATGTAATCGCAGCTTTAGCAGGTAATGCTTGGAGAGAAAGCCATATTAACCCCACACTTTCTCAGCTCGGTGGTGGTGCTTTTGGACTGTTTCAATGGGATGGTTCAAGACGTGATGCGTTGTTAACGTGGTTGAATGAAAATGGATATGAAAACACAAGTCCAAACGGGCAAATGGAATATTTAGTTGTAGAGGGCGATTGGATTGGTACATTTGATGGTATATCTTCATTAACGGAATTTCTAACATCTAGTTCAACTAATGTTGGTTCATTAACAGAAGCGTTCTGTACTTGTTGGGAGAGACCAGGTGTACCTGCTCTTAATGAAAGAATTGAATTTGCCCATGAAGCTCTTGAATATATTTTACTTCACGCTAATGATGCATCAATAGTAGAATGGGAAACAAAACCAATGTACTATTTGTCAAGACAACAAGCGTTACACAATGCTGTACTTATGTATAGATTTTATTCAGCAGGTGGTGGTGGTGGCGGAACACCCTCTGCTAGTAAAAAGAAAATGCCTATATGGATGTGGATAAGATATCATTACTGACTGAAAGGAGATGAAGACAGATATGTTGTTTAAAGCAGGTACTTATAAACATGAAGATGGTTTTACTATTATGGTAACAGATGATGGAACAATTATGCTTTCACCTAATCACCCTCTTTCATTAAGATTAAGTGTATTATTTGATACCACAAAATGGACAAAAATCTCTTAGAAAGGAGAGAGTGTTATGGCAGTAAAAACTAGGGAAGAAATTCTCGAAGAATTAAAAGTTAGAGTAGGTGAACAGACTGATGATGAAACAATCGCATTTTTGGAAGATGTTACAGACACACTCTCAGACTTAGAAACAAAAGCAAAAGGTGACGGAACAGACTGGAAAACTAAGTACGAAGAAAATGACGCCGAATGGCGAAAAAAGTATACTGAACGTTTTTACAGTTCAGAGCCAGAACCAGTCATTGAAGACCCAAAACCAGAAGAGCCACAACCCCCTAAGACGTTTGCAGAACTGTTTACAACAGTTTAGCAATAAATTCATTAAAGAAAGGAAGATAAAATTATGGCAAGAAGAATTGCAAACAGTACGCTCAATGCGTCAACCATTGACATTCTCAACGTAATCAGACAGAACGCGTCTTATGATTATCAGCAGAATGTTCCAGAAGTTGCAACCGCTAACGACATTCCTAAAGTAGGAGAAGTCATCTATGGCACACCTGCTTTTGCAAATCAGTTTATCAACGCTCTGGTAAACAGGATTGCAATCGTTCGTGTACAGAGTGCAACCTTTAACAACCCTTACACTAACCTTAAGAAAGGTTATCTTGAGTATGGAGAAACCGTCGAGGATATTTTCGTATCTATCGCAAAAGCTGTTGACTTTAATGTGGAAAAAGCAGCAAAGCGTGAGTTCCAGAGAACTATCCCAGATGTTCGTTCAGCGTTCCATGTTATGAACTGGAGAGTAATGTATCCAGTTACTATTCAGGACGAGGACTTACGTCAGGCATTTCTTAGCATTGACGGTGTTCAGAACCTTATTGCTAAAATTGTTGACAGTGTATACACAGCAGCGGAGTATGACGAGTTTCTACTGTTTAAATACTTACTTATTAAAGCAATCAGTCATGGAAAAATGTTACCATCATCTATCGGTAATGGTACAGACCTTAGTGAAGCAGCTGTGCAGTTTAGAGGAACATCTAATCTGTTACCGTTTATGTCAAGTGAGTACAACGAAGTCGGAGTTAGAACTACCACACCGAAAGAAAGACAGGTTATCTTTATGGATGCTATGTTCAACGCACAGTTTGACGTAAATGTACTTGCAAGTGCGTTCAATATGGATAAGGCAGATTTCATGGGTAGACTGTTCCTTATTGACAACTGGACTGATTTTGACAATGAACGGTTTGATGTTATCAGAGCAAACTCTGATGGAATCGAAGAAGTAACAGCAGACGAGTTAGCACTGTTAGCAAACGTAAAAGCTGTTATTTTGGATGAAAATTGGTTCCAGGTTTACGATAACAATAACAAATTTACGGAGAAATATGTTGCTTCTGGTTTGTACTGGAACTATTTCTATCATACATGGAAAACAATCTCAAATTCTCCGTTCGCAAATGCAGTTGTGTTTGTAACATCTGGTGCTGACGTTGCTCTGCCAGATTCTATTACCGTCCATGTGGATGCTAAAGACGAGAGTGATGTAGCGACCGTATTTACTATCAGTGCTGACTTTGAAAGTGCAGGACTCAGTCCACAGAACGTGAACTTTGTGCAGACCGAAGCGCTTACCAATGCAGGTATTGGTGTTCAGAAATACGGTGGACTTATTATCCCTGCATCACAGGTTGCAACAGATATCACTCTTGTTGCTGAGATTAATGGTGTAAATTACACAGCTACTACCGATGTTAATGGTTCTACCACTGTTGACTCAACTGTTACACTTAATAAAGCCTGATTCTAAAACCGAGGGTGCGTCATCAATGTGATACACCCTTGCTAGAAAGGAGTGGTGGGGTGTATATACAACCTACAACAAATATAAGGTTACTTAAAGATGTACCTCTTGACACAACCTATGACCACACAATTTACTTTGCTAGTAAAAGCGCACAGTACAATTACTTTGTTGGTTTGCAGAAGTATAACCTTACAAACTACACCTATCAAAGAGTGAAAAAAGGTGTTGCAAGAGTTGGTATAAAAGCTGATAGTTTGTATGATTGTAATTACATGATGTTCCAGAATACAGCTTACGGAGATAAGTGGTTTTATGCGTTCATCACAGCTGTTGAGTTTGTGAACAATGAATGTGCGGAGATTTACTTTGAACTTGATGTTATGCAGACATGGTTCTTTGATTGTGAGCCAGACTATTGCTATGTTGAGAGAGAACACCCGGTCAGTGACCAGATTGGCGAACATTACGAACCAGAAAGCGTTAACACAGGGGAGTATGTGTTTAATGATTTTGGTAGTTTACTAAATACTATTGACCCTATGGCTGTAATTATTATGGTTAACGATAATAGCACAGCACCAGACGGTAATTTGTATGACGGGATATACGGTGGGTGTAGCTTACACGCGTTTAATGCTAGTGACGCAAGTACTATTACTGGGTTTCTTGACCATTATAACCAAAAACCAGAAGCTGTTGTTGCTATGTACATGTGTCCAGTTATTGCTGTTGGGCAAGCAATACCTAGTGGCGAGGGTGTTAACATTACTATGTCTACTTCTTGTTATAGTACTGTGGTAAATGTTACTAAGCTATCAGAGAATATGACAATTGATGGTTACAAGCCTAAATGCAAAAAACTTTATACTTATCCATATAATTTCTATAGCGTTAATGCAGGCAGACAAAGTGGTATTTACAGATATGAACTATTTGATGATTTATTACCACAGTTTAAAGTGTTAGTTCCTGTTTCTTATCCAGTACAGATTGCACTTAGACCTATGTATTATAAGGGTTGTAAAGACGTTGCACTCACTACAGAGACATTGACGCTTACAGATTATCCTTTGTGCAGTTGGAGTACAGACGCTTTTAGAGCATGGCTTGCTCAAAATAGCTTACCTATTACATCTACAGCGATTACAAGTGGATTGAGTATTGGTCTTGGAGCAAGTGAATTAGTTCCAAAAGGAACAGGTACTAAGGGCGCGAACCAAGCAGGAAATTTACTTATGCAAGGATACCAAGCTAGTATTAAAGCTGATGTCACTAGAGGTAATATATTCAGTGGCTCAGTTGAAGTGGCTAGTGGCACTAAGAATTTCTATGGTGGTAGATGTAGTATTACTGCTGAGTATGCAAAAATGATTGATGAGTATTTTTACATGTTTGGATACTCTGTCAATAGATGCAAGAAACCTAACAGAAACAGTAGACCACATTGGAACTATGTTAAGACTGTTGGTGCAACTGTAACTGGTAGCGTTCCTGCTGATGATATGCGTAAGATTTGTAATATATACGATAATGGTATTACATTCTGGAAGAATGGGTCAGAGGTTGGACAGTATAACTTAGATAATACAGTGTAAAGGTGGTGAAAATTAAGATATGGGTAGGAAACGTGGAATTACAGATATGTTTGGTGACAGTGCTACACTGAATAACTTAACATATATACAGTATTTGAACAGGCTTACAGAGTTAGCTATAAGCATGTTTGAATGGAAAAACTTACCACCTAGTGTTGATGCAAGATATCTTGAACTGCATCTATTTGAAACTGGTTGTATGGTGTACTTTGATGATGACGTGCTTGGAAATTTGTGCTTGGATTGCATTGCTAGTGGTAGACTTGGTGTGTACGGTGACCCTGTTTTGCGTAGAGCTTACTCTGGATATAACAACTATCAGAAGTTATTGAAAGAGAGTAATAGTGTTATTATATGGAACAATTATCTGCACACGAACAGTATTCTTGATGTTAAGATGTTCGCTAAAAGGTTATACAACCTTGATAGGATTATTGATGTTAATGCAAATGCACAGAAAACACCCATTTTAGTGCAAGGTACAGAAAAACAAAGAATGACATTGATTAACTTGTATAAGGAGTATGATGGTAACGCACCGTTTATTTTTGGCGATAAAAATTTAGATTTAAATGCACTAAAAGTTTTGCAGACAGGCGCGCCGTATGTTTGTGATAAATTATATCAGCTGAAAACGCAGATATGGAATGAAGCTTTGACTTATCTTGGTATCAGTAATATCAACATTCAGAAGAAAGAAAGGCTGATTACTGATGAAGTATCTAGAAATCAAGGTGGAACTATCGCAAGCAGGTACAGTAGATTGGAGAGCAGAAGACAAGCTGTTGATAAAATTAACGCTATGTTTGGTACTAATATTGAGGTTAATTATCGCGAAGATTTTCAGCAGATTGATAACGATACTATTCAAGGTGAAGCAGGTACAGATACAATAGGGGGTGCAGGAAATGTGTGAGTTTATTGCTTTTATTCTTGGTACTTTGTTTGGTGGCATTAGTGTAATTTGTTGTTCCGTATGTGCTACTAGTAAAGGTGGTGGTAAGAATGAGTAAATACACCACAGAAGTTAGGTTTATATGTGAGAGCAAAAGCGGACTTGAAGTGTCTGGCGGTAGTGGTGAAGTTGATAAAATTATTGCTAATTCGTGGAATAAGATTTTTACGAGTAAAGCACCATTCTTTGATGAAGAATACAGAAGTGTACTTTGTCAGAAGATTTTGAAGCATTATTATTTGAGAGAGATATGTTGTGAAACGGTTGGTATCTGGACGCTTTGGATGAACACAAAACTTGAAGAGATTATGCCTTATTACAATCAGCTTTATGAAAGTGCTAAGATTAAGTTTGACCCTATGCATGATGTGGACTTAACTAGAGAACATAAAAGAACAGAAAATACAGATGCAACAAATAATAGAGAAACTAATGTTACAAGTAACGGCACAAGTAATAGAACCACAAGTAGCAATGAAGACAAAAAAGATTTGTATAGTGACACCCCTCAAGGTGCATTGACTGGTGTTGAAAATGAAACGTACTTAACGAATGCAAGAAAAATAACAGATTCTGTAAATGGTAGTGATAGTGGAGAAGTAAACAACACAGAGAAAAACATAGAAGGTGTGACAAGTAATGTTGATACAACAGAGGATTATCTTGAAACACTTGTAGGAAAACAGGGAACAGAAAGTTTTAGTAGTCTTTTGAATAAGTTTAGGGAAACATTTTTGAACATTGATATGATGGTTATTGATGAGTTCAGTGACTTATTCTTTGGACTTTGGTAGATTGAAAGGAGAATTATATTATGAGTGATAGAAGTATAACATCTTTGCCACCTGCTGATTTTACACCTACTTTGGGTGATTACAAAGATTTGCAACCGTTTCGATTTTGGTGTCAAAAAGTGTTACCTTTGGTGTATGATGATAGTTTGAGCTATTATGAACTGCTTTGTAAAGTGGTGGATTATCTGAATAAAACCATGGAAGATGTTGGTGTGCTTGAGGGTGATGTAACTGGTTTACATGAAGCATATAAGAAATTGCAGGGTTATGTTAATGAGTACTTTAGTGCACTTGATGTGCAAGAGGAAATTAATAATAAACTGGATACTATGGCTTCAAGTGGTGAATTAACCAACTTAATTGCTCCTTTACTACCTAATTTGATAGGTGAATGGCTGTCTAAAAATATCACACCAACAACACCTGTTATTGATAAAACGCTAACAATTAGTGGTGCGGGCGCTGATGCTAAAATAGTAGGAGATAAATTTAACTCAGCTTTATTATCGTTCAACACATACGACGGTACAACACCTTTATCAGAATTAAAACCAGGTTGGTATCCTGTTGTTAAATCTACACCTAAAACAAATTTACCAACTGACAGTGTTTTTGGGTTGCTTATTGTTTATCCACATGTAGCAGGTGTAACCAATAACTATTTTGTCTATTTAGATGCTAGCATTAAAACTAATTACGTCAAAGTAGATGAAAATAATTGGACTACACTAAGCAATTACGTTAATACTGAAACATTGTTCAATTCAAGATTAACGTATAACGGTGAAGCTGAATTATCAACATTGAATAATGGGTGGTATCCAGTAATTAATATTACTGGTAGTAATTTACCTGTTACAACTGGTTTTGGTCTTTTGTTGGTATATAAAAACGGTTTTTCAAGTGCAAACAATTTTTATATATTTTATCACATTAACAC
>OODK01001100.1_pt1 | contig 15720 bp, 10 predicted proteins | sample 1671371 | NCBI WGS metagenome assembly OODK01 (sample SAMN06348150, study PRJEB24527) | human gut metagenome | biome: human gut; feature: ankylosing spondylitis patient; material: feces | host: Homo sapiens | place: China | collected 2015-10 | reverse complement strand
GCTATCTCGTAAGGCAGCAGTCCGCAAATCTTCACCACGTCGATGTTGTCGGCTGGCTCGCAACGCTCCACGGCTTCGAGGTTGGGGTTGGGCACGTTAGGGTTCGGATTGATACCTATATATAATATAAGGTGGCGACCGGTGCGGTTGAACGTTTCGATGAGCGTGGGCTGATCGCGCTGCTCCTTGCCAGTGGCGATGAAAGATGGTGAGGAGGTGTTGCGGTGAGATGGTGAGGGGGTGTTGTGGTGAGTGGGTGAGATTTGCTCTGCCTTGAGTTCCGCTTTTATCTTATCATAAAAGGCGAGGTCGGCCCCCCAATGCCCAACGACGAGTTTCCGTGGGTCGGCTTTCGGAGCCTTAAGCGAGTCGTCGACGAGTTTCTGCGAGAAGAAAATCAGGCGGTCGAAACCTTTGTAGAAGAAGCGACCGAGCAGTTCGCGCAGGCGACTCTTCGACTTCACTATGGGCTGATGGTGCCACACGATGATGGGCTTGCGGAACAAGCCGAGGGCACGCAGCAGCACCACAAGTTCGAGACCTTTATAGTGGGTGGCGTAGAGAGCGTCGAAACGCTCGCGGCACGTGAGCACACGCCACGCCGTGTAGAGCGCAGTCTTCAGTCGGGAGAGCTCGTGCTTCGGCGAACGGTGGTAGACCACGTCGATGCCGTTGTCGGCAAGGTGGCACGCTCCGTAGAGAAAGTGCGACGGAAATTCGCCCTCCGCCATGCGACGTAGGCAATACTGTATGTTCTGCGTATGGTAGAAATAAACCTTCATAGATAGCGGTAGTTGTATATCTGCATGAACGGATGGAGCAACGCACGCAGAAGTGCCACGGGGTCGGTCTCATGTGTGTAGAAGATGCGGTGACGATAGCGCACATACATACGTTGCAATCCGAAGAACGCACGGATACCACGGTGTGTCTCATAGTCGAGGAGGCGCAAACCGTCGCGAAAGATTGCATTGTCGGTGGTGGGGACTGAGGGAGTTGCTTTCGACTTGCGTTCTACCCACAGAAGGAAGTCGCGGCGAGCAGCAAAATGGGCGTTCATCCGGGGCTTCACCTTCGAATAATTGCGTACGCCGTACCACACCATGTAGGCAGCATTGTCGGCAGAGCGCACACGATGGGTGTCAACACCCACGTATGTGGCAGCCTCGGCGTAGCGACGCTGGCGCACAAGCACACGGTCGATGAGCACGATGCTGTCGAGAGCCGCAGCTGCTGTAGCAGTCATCACGTCGTAGCATGTGCGGCGGTATATCTCGGGACACTCCTCCTCAGTGGGTATCACGTCGAGCAACTCGCGACGCAGCACCTGACAGTGGCCCATCATCGAGGCATAGAACAGACGGATGAGGTTGCAGTTGGGTCGGCGACTGTCGTAGCGCACCTCAGCACCAGTCTCGGTGAACGGCACCGAACGGCAGACACACATCATGTTCTGACCGATGGCGGCGCACTGCTCTTCGAGCTTCGTTGGCAGCCAGATGTCGTCCTGATCGCAAACGGCGATGAGATCGGCGGTGGAACGGCGCATGGCAGAGAAGAAGTTGCGGTTGATGCCCTGCTGCTGCGCGTTCTGATAGACACACATCTGCACCCCATCGGGCGCACGGCGGGCATAGTCGGCGAGCAACTCCATGGTGTTGTCGGTAGAACAGTCGTCCTGCACTATTATCTCCTTCGGCTTCAGTGTCTGCGCAAAGAGCGAGTCGAGCTGCTCTGCAAGGTGTCGACTCGCTCCGTTGTATGTACACATCACCACCGCTACGGTTTCGGTCTGATTCATTCTTTATAAAATAATTTAAGTTTCGCAGATGAAAGTAGTTAAGAAGTTAAGGAGTTGTCGCGCCCTACGGTCGCTAAGGAGTTAAGCCATTAGTTTTTTTGCTTGATATAGCATTATAAGCATTTGGCTTCGCTCGGCTTTGCCGCTTGCTTGCAAGAACTTCTTAACTCCTTAACTACTGAATTCTCTGAACTTGCGAAAGTTCAGCAAAATAATTATGTCACTTCTTGACTTCCGTTTCCTCAATCAGCTCGGGCATGATAAACACGGCGTGCACCTTCTGCTTCTCCTTCGGCGGCACCTCCATATAGTTGCGGTAGAGGTCGCGCAGGTAAGCGTCGGGGTCGGCAGGCGCAGCGAAGCGCTTGCCTTCGAACTCTATTGTGGAGAGCGGGAAGAGGCAGTCGCGGCGGTGCATGATGCCGTAGCCGTTGTTGATGAGCACGTTGGAGATGTAGGTGTCGCGCTTGCGCAGAGCGAAAGCCGCTGCCCACATCGCCTTGCAGAAGAGATACTTCGCACCGAAGTAGAACAACTCGAACGTGGCACGCCACGAATACTGATGCGAGTGGTGCAGTATGGAGTAGCACTTCGACATCGCCTTGCCGTAACGCTTGCAGAAGCTGCGCGAGACGTTAGGGTAAGGGATAAACGGGAAGATGTCGACGAAGAGTCCCTTCGAATAGTCGAGCGAGAAGTCCTCCGTGCCCTCGACATAGAACGAGTTGAGGTCGCGTACCTTCATAATAGGTTCGCGGGTGTGCTCCGTCTCGGGCGTTTGCAGCACCAGTCCGCTGCGCAGCTCCTTGGGAGCCACCTCGGCGAAGCGGCGCGAGTCGTCGAGTGTCATCGCTATATCTATGTCGTCATCCCACGGGATGAAGCCACCATGGCGCACGGCACCAAGCAGAGAGCCTCCGTCGAGCCAGTACTTGATGTCGTGTTTGCGACAGATGCGGTCTATCTCCTCAAGAATGGAGAGCTGCTTGAGCTGCGCACGACGGAGGTTGCGCTGTTTGAATTCGTTTATATAATTCATTTTTAAGTTGACGAGTTGACGAGTAAACAAGTGACAAGTGAACGAGTGAACAAACTGATTAGTTGGCTACCAGTCGACGCACGTCTATCACCTGACCCGTGCAGTCGGTGAGCAGGGTGCGCAGCGTAGCCTCAGCCACACGCTCCGGCATGAGCAGCGTCTCGTCGGGCTCCACGCCGAAGTTCTGCTGGCGCATCGGTGTCTTTGTACGCTCTGGGTTGATGCAGTTGATGCTGATGCCGTCGGCATCCCACTCCTGCGCCACAGCCTGCACAAAGTTGACGATGGCAGCCTTTGTCGACGAGTAGATGCTATAGAAGGCGCGACCGCGGGTGTACGAGCTGGATGTGAAGAAGATGAGCTTACCGCGTGTGCGCTGCAGATAAGGACGTGAGCGCAGAGCCACATTCACCGTACCCATATAGTTGGTCTGCACCGCCTTCAGGATGGTGTCGTACTCCATCGAAGCGAGCGGCTCGCGGTTGAGCACACCGGCGGTGTTGATGACGTAGTCGATGTGTCCTTCCTTCTGCTCCACAGCAGACAGAGCAAGAGCCACCTGGTTGTCGTCGCCCACATCGGTATGCGTTGCGCTGCGCGAGAACGAGTGCACATGAGCACCACTCTGCTCGAGCATCTCCACGATGTTCTTGCCGATGCCGTAGCTTCCGCCGAACACCACAGCCACCTTTCCGCAGAACGACTCCGCATCGATCTGCACGTCGTTGGGCTCGGTGCTCTTCAGCTGGAACAGCTTGTCCATCATGTAGGTATCCTCGCGATAGGTGAGCTTCATGTTGCTCTCCTCGCCACGCACCACGAAAATAGGCTCTTCAGGCAGGTATGTGCGCACCACGCCGCAGTCGTCGGTAGTGCGGAAGTTGGGGTCTTTTAGAGCCTTGTCGTAAGCATCGGATATCAGCTGGCGGTCGAACGCCTGCGGAGTCTGTCCGCGGCGCAGACGGGAGCGGTCGGGGATGTTCGTGATGAAGTCGCCGTCGACCTCAATGATTGTGTCGGCAGACGGTACGGCAACGTTCACGGCACGATGCGTGTCGAGTGCCTTCACCACGTCATCGATGATGCGCTGGCTGACGAGCGGGCGCACCGCGTCGTGGAAGATGAGGTTGGCATCCTCGTTCTGGTAGGCGGTAATGGCAGAGAGCGACGAGTAGTAGCGCTCGGCTCCGCCCTTCAGTATCTTCTTCACCTTGCGCCACTTGTTGCGCAGCACGATGTTCTCGAAGTCGGCAACGAGTGCCGGGTTCGACACGATGGCTATCTCGTCGATGTGCTGGTTGCGCTCGAACACGTCGATGGTGTGCTCCACGACCATCTTGCCTGCCACCTTAAAGAACTGTTTCGGTGTGGACATGCCCAAGCGTGAGCCTACTCCACCGGCAAGGATAATGGCGATGTTTCTCTTCATATTGCAGGGTTTGGGGGTGTTACAGTTTCTTGAACTCGGTGTATATCTTATCGGCTATCTCGCGGAACTCCTCTTCCGAGAGCTTCAGCTTCGGATTAGAGAAGAGCATGTCCTTCTCCGACTGCATCGGGATGAGATGGATATGTGCGTGCGGCACTTCGAGTCCGAGCACTGCCTCGCCCACCTTGATGCACGGGAAGGCACGCTTGATGGCTACAGCCACCTTCTTTGCGAACACCTGATACTCGGCAATCTCCTCATCCTCCATGTCGAAGATGTAGTCTACTTCGCGGCGCGGAATGACGAGTGTGTGACCCTTCACCAACGGGTTGATATCGAGGAAAGCGTAGAACTGTTCGCTCTCAGCACACTTATAGCTGGGAATCTCGCCTGCGGCGATTTTTGAGAATATATCCATAACAATAGGTTTTAAATGTTTATTTCTACAAAATTAGTAAAAATAACGGATAAGCGCACGCATTCACACATATTTTTATATACGCAAAAGCCAGAAACCTCAGACTCCGAGTCTGCGACTTCTGGCTTTTAACGTATTATGGTGCGCCCAATCGGTTTCTTCTTACGCTCCCTGCGATGTGCGGACAAGCCACACTCAGGTGTTATGCGAATGTGATGTTCTCGATGCGCAGACGGATAGTGCCACGCGGAATTTTAATCTCCACTTCGTCGCCCACCTTCTTGTTGAGCAGACCCTGTGCGATAGGTGTAGTGACCGAAATCTTACCCTCGCGCAGGTTAGCCTCACTCTCGCTCACGATGGTGTAGGCCATCTTAGCGTTGTTGGCGAGGTTGACCATCTCCACCTTCGAGAGAATCTGAACACAGTCGGTGCTCAGACGCGATGTATCAATAATCTTTGCTTCAGAGATAGCAACCTTCAAACGATTAATCTTCTCCTCAAGATGAGCCTGCGCCTCCTTAGCGGCATCGTACTCTGCATTCTCGCTCAAATCGCCCTTGTCGCGAGCCTCTGCAATGGCTGCAGAAGCCTTCGGACGCTCCACTGTTTCGAGCTGCTTTAAATCGGCAACGAGCTTGTCGTAGCCTTCTTGTGACATGTAAGCCATGATTCTTTTGTTTGTTAATTAATATTTTACATTACCATAACAAAAAAACAAGAACCCCGACACTGTTCCTGCTGCCGGAATTCTCATTCATCTGTCTTTTTATACTATTTTCGCTAATTACACCATTCTTGCCACTACCTGATTTAACAAAAATGGTTTGATAGTTTTGCAAAGTTAGGCATTTAAATCCATATAAACAAACGTTTTAGTGGATTTTATTTTACAGAACACAACACCACGCCACCTACTTCACACGTCTTAATATATGTCAAAATAGTTGTTGGTCTGCGGAGTTTTGCTTAAATTTGTAGGAAAAAGAAAACTACTTTTATGACTATTATTCCCGCAACACCAGCGCACGCAGCCGACATCGCACAGCTCATTATGACGGCAATGACGGAAGAGTGCTGCCAGTATCTGGCTGGCAAGGAGCACACGCTCGACGATTTCTATCACATGATGCTCGACCTCGTACTCATGGACGACTCGCAGTACAGCTGGCGCAACGCCTTCGTAGCTGTCGACGAGGAAGCCACAGAGGGCAACGTGGAGTATGCACCGGTAGCCGGTGCCATCGTAGGCTACAACGGAGCCGACCTGCACCGCTTGCGCCGCCGTTTCCAGGAGGAGGCATTGCGACAGTTGGGCATGGACTACTCGCAGATGGACGACGAGACGGAAGCCGGCGAGTTCTATCTCGACTCATTAGCCATCTACCCCGAATATCGCCGACGTGGCATAGCTCGCCAACTGCTGCAGCGTGCCTCGGAACATGCTGCAAGCCTCAACCTGCCCGCAGCGCTGCTCGTAGACAAAGGCAACCCCAACGCCGAACGCCTCTACCGCTCAGTAGGCTTCGAGTACTGCAACGATACCATGTGGGGCGGACACGAAATGCGCCACCTACGCTGTCCTATTAACAAGTAGGGCAATAATAAAAACAAAAATCCACCGCAACGAACGCTGCGGTGGACCAAACTTTATTTATTAACTTTTTTATTTTCTCGACTATTTCTTGAGTGGCGAGAAAGACTATTTATTGTTGTCTTCTCCCCACATTCCTATTGCAGCAGTCGCTGCAAATAGGCTCATCATTACCGTCATCAACATAACCTTTCTACTTATTAACCTTTAAAACTACCAAACTATATACCTTTTATTGACAATCTTTACCTAAAAACTTCTTTACCTTTCAAAACTTAAGACCTTTACCAAAGTTACCCTTTACTTTTCACCTTTTATAATACCTTATCAGAAGTCATCCTCTCTTGTTCAATCTTTTACCTTTACCTAATCTTTTACCTTTACCTAATACCTTTCGGTGTTGTTATCCTAATCTTTTACCTTCTGATGTCGTCCTGAATCTTCTTTACCCTTAAGACTTTCCTATTGAATTATCCTTTCAATACCTTTTACCTAATGTTGTTAATCAAGCGGTTGCCTCACGGTTCCCTTGTTTTGACGATGCAAAGTTACGATTGTTTGCGTACACAAACAAGTATTTACACTCTTTTTTCGCTTAAAAACGCCTATTTTTGACCTACATCAACCCTTAATGTGTTCGCACACACCTACAATCGTTTGCAAACTGCCAAACAACGGTTTTACCGGACAGCAATAACAAAGAAAGCGCCCTGCAAATGCTTTCACACTTGCAGGGCGTTCAACTTTAATAAAATAGTGAGTTCTTTAGTTGTCTAAAGGTTAGAAATCATCGTCACTATAATCTCCATCCCCTTCTTCTACGATGCCGAATCCATTCTTTTCGTCACCGTCGGGACTCCAGCCACGGTCACTTTCAAGGCTTCCAGCCATTATCTGTAAAGGCTCCATTTCGATAACGCCAATCTCCGGAGCTACGTATCTCTTCTTTTTCATAATGCAGTTATAATATTATTTCTTTACCACTACCTTGTTGTTAACAACATACACACCCTTCGGCAACTTATCGACATTGTTGGTGTTCATGCGCACACCGCCAAGGTTGTAGATGCCGGTGTTTGTATTCTGCTTGTTCTCCTCAATCACGTGGATGCCAGTTGTACCATCCAAGCCGTTGCCATCAAGCGAGAACATCAACATTCTGCCAGAAGATGCATCTTCTTTAAGCCAGCAGCGATAAGCCTTTACCGTGTGTTCCTTGTTGGTGTGAACAAGGTCGCCCTTGCTGAACATATATGAGTCGGCGGACACAACGGTCTTACTGTCGTACGAACCGGTGTAGGTCATGCCTCCGCCATTTACCGTGTGTGTCAGATTAGATGTCTGGTCATCGTAGTTGATGCCATTGGCTACATATACATGACCGTCGAGAATCTTCGTAACACCATCGATAGTGTATGAATAGTTGCCGAGCGGCTCCTTTGTAGGATATATTATATAAGGTGTATTCTTATGCAGCACTACGCCATCAGCGGCTACGTTTACTGTAGAGAACTTTATCCAGTTGTTCTCCAAACGGTCGAACTCTGCCATCTGTACACCCTCGCCGAAGGCTTCCTTAACCTGAGCTGCTGTCATATCGACGGGAAGAATGATAGAGTTCCATCCCTTCTTGTTGTTGTCAGCACTCTTGGTGAATGTACGGTGCAACAGCATCTTGGCTCCAGTGTATGACTTAGTAACTGCAAGAGTATTGTCCTCATCAAGAACCAGAAGGTCGTCGTATCCGTTGAGGGTTCCGTCGTCGTTCATGTCAGTACGCAGAGCGAAGCCCTTAATCTGAAGATTCTCAAGAGCAGAGAGTGCCTTAACAGGTGTGATACGAACCTGATCGAACGACTTGGTAGGATTAAGCACGGCATAGCTGTCGCCCTTACTGCCAATAATATCAGCACCAAGAACCTTCCAGCTTGTCAGTTCTTCCTGCTTCTCATCATCAAGATAGGTGGTCAACTTTAGACCTTCGCCCAGACTTGCACCCAATCCTAAAGCCAGATTCTGGGTTACCATAACAAGCTGCTGTCCCTTATCAACTACTTTACCCATATTGACTGAGATTGTAGAGCCTCCCAAGTCTACGCCCAACGGGAGAGTCAAGTATGTATCCATCGAGTCGTCAATCAAATTGCTCAACTCGTTGTAGCCGTTGCCAATGTTGGCAACTTGGACCATCTGAGTGTTTGCAAAGTCGATTGATGCATTGGTATTGTTTGTAGATACCACCTGAGCGCCGTAAACGGGATTGATTGTAGCATTGTCGGCATCTGCATCGGCTACATACGCATAGTAGACATTGAGCTGTGAGAGGTCGGCAGAAAGAACGCCTGTTTTATAAAGTACAATCTCATCAAACACAGAGCCCGCGGGCACTTCAACGTTCAGACACATTTTACGTGTTTCCTCTTTACCGATAAGTCCGGCTGAGATGGCATCCCAATTGGTTGTTACATCTCCAGTCACTTCCTTGCCTTTATTGTAGAGCTTGATGTTATAGAGATTAAGCACATCAGCATCGAGTCCGGTAGCCTTAACAGATACCACAAAACCAACCTTCATCTTGCCATTGAAAGCTCTTGCATTGCCATTCAAGCCATCTGCAAAGTTAGAGCCATCAGCAGTCTTGATGCCAACGAGACCTGTGTTGGCAGCCAATTCAACGTCTGGCTGACGATAGGCGAAATCGTTGAGAGAAGTAGTAAGTATGGCTGAGCGGTTCATCATTCTATCGGATATCTGTATCAAACCACCGCCAAACTTATCGCTCAACATATATTTAGGCTCCTCACCCTCCTTATTGACAAGGATATCCACTCCGTGTTCCTCCGCAACATATGTGGGAGCATAGTTGAGGGTTGTCTCTTCATAGCATTTTTCGCTTCTGCCTTCATCTTCAAGAACTGTTGCCTTAAACACATATTTGCCTGGAATATCAAGATTAGAAACCAGGCCAGTTTCTGTGTTCAATTCAACATTTGAACCTGTTGGACGATCTACAATCGACCATTTTACCTGTACGGTATCATTGTGCTGCAACTGGAACTGATTGACACTTCCAGATACGTCACGACTTGATGTTGCATTGATAGGACAATGATGAGAAGCTGCATCGGGAGCCATGCGCACAAAGGCGTAGTTGACAGAGGTACCACCAACTTCTATTCCTATGCCTTTGAAGAAAATCTTTGCTGCTGAGAAAGCTGCAGGAGCTCTCATAACGACTTCACCGTCCTTGGTATCCTCAATCAGTCCAAGACCAAGGAGTTTATCAGAGATGTCATACTTGCCTATTTCTTTATCCTCTTTGTTGAAAAGTGTGAGTTCAACGCCAGAGCCTACCGAAAGATTGGCGAGATTAAATCCATTAAACTTGAATCCCACTTCCGTTCCATTAGGGAATGCTTCCTTGCCATCACTGGGTTTGGCAACAACAGTAACAGGAGTTGATACTGGAACTAATGCTCCTACAACAGCAGCATAGCCATTGTCAAGATCCTCATCAATCACATCACCACGTGACACCTCACCTAATGTGTGAGTTGGCTCTTTGCCTTGCGCATCCAGAGTAAACGTCTTTCTACCCTGCTCTTCAGCGTATTTAGAAATACCATTCTCCTTATTGTTGGTAATAGTATACTCACGAGCCTTGCCTACAAACGCATACTTGATATTTATAGCAGAGAGCACTTTAGCATCAACTCCACACTGAACGAGCTTAATCTCATCAAAATCGCCAGGTGCAGTTGCCATATACAATTTGTTAACCTGACCAGAACCAGGAATTGTCAGCAACGACAGTCCAAGACCAGTGACAGACTTACCGGTAGAGATCGACTGGGGCTTGTCTACTTTTTCTCCGTCCTTAAGGAACTGAATCTTATAGAACTGTACTAAATCGAGAGTAAGGATGCTTGCCCCTGATTTTGCACAAATGACAAAACCAGCCTCTGTACCACCAGCATAATAATGCTGATTGTCCTTAACGCTGATAATAGGACTTGCTACTACGGTAGCTCCAACAAGCGCCGGAATAGTAGCATAATCATCCATATTCTCGTTGCAAAGGTTCTGAAGATTAGCTGTTCCAGAAACCACCTGAACACCATCACCAATGCTATTGATTGTACATCCCGGTCCCACGAGAGCACGACGGTTGTTAAAATAATTCTCCTTAGACGGATCTGAATCTTGCCAAACCTTCTTTTCGCTTTTGCCAACACCATTTGCGGTTGCGGCAACCATTGGCATAGCCAAAAGCAAGAGAGTTACGACAAAACAAATTTTCCTGAAAAATTTCATTGACATCATTAAAAAAGTTTTTTGATTTTATCGTATTATACGTATTATTATTTCAATCAAAACGTTTCTTCTAAATTCGGAATTTGCGCCTCTCAAAATCTTCGATGCAAAGGTATATATATCCTGTAGGCTAAAGTGCGTTGAGTAAGCTTCAAGTAAGTATGAGTAATATGAAAAATTCACAACTATCAGATAAACAGCAACTTACACAACGTGAAATGGGGGGGGTAAGTAAGAATCGAAAAAAAACGATTAAAAAAAAGTAGAAAATACATATAATATATCTAATAAAAAATCTATAAATTTGTAGATAAAAAAGGAAGATCTAAATATTCAAAGACCTATGAGGACATTGATATTGACCATAACTATCTGTCTGTCGATCATTAATGCTCGCGCAGACAATAACAAACTTTACGAAAGATTAGACTCAGTAATAGCCCATAGTGCGGATTATGATGTCATAAAAGAAAAAAGGCTAAAAGACATTAAGCTTGGAGCTAAATTCGTGACCAACCCGGCAGACAAGCTACGCATATATGAACAGTTGGCAAACGAGTATAGTCTATACGTTTACGACTCGGCAATGGTGTATATCCAAAGGGGAATAAGCCTTGCCAAACAGACTGGCAATTCTGATTATTGCAACCGATTCCTGATTACAAAGGCAAGTCTGCTGATTGAACGAGGCTTCTATATTGAGGCGAAGGAAAGTCTGGACAAAATCGAGATACCACAATCCGATCCAAAGCAAAATTTCCTTTTCTACTGCGCCCAGAGTTCACTTTATTACAATCTGAATGCACATTGTCAGAAAATGGAATTCAGCAAACATTATAACGAACTGTTCAAGGAATATATTGGCAAGGCACTATACTACTGTCCGAAGAATAGTGCAATGTATTATTATATGAAAGGTATAAATCTCTTTTCCTCAGGCAGGAGTATCAATGAGATTAGTGCTTCATTGAATAAGGCAATGCAAATGTTCGGACCCGAAAACCGCATGTACGGCAGGGCGGCATACGCTCTGTCAAAGGCTTACGGCAACAATAAACTGTGGGAGCAGCAGAGGCGTTATCTGCTGCTTGCTGCCATTAGCGATGTAATGTCGGCTAACAATGAGAGTCTGGCATTGCAGGATGTTGCTCTGTTGCTTTATAAAAACAAAAATGATCTTGACAAAGCCCGGAAATATATCAATCAAACATTGAAAGACGCACATGCATACAATAGTCGTCTGCAACGGGTAGAGCTGTATACCAACCTGCATGTAATATTGTCAGCTTACAATGAAAAGCTCCAAAAGGAAGCCATCTGGAAAAACGTGACGATAATATGTATACTTATGCTGTTGGTTGTCATTGCAGCAGCAGTAGTGCACGTCAACCGGAAAAAAGATTTGTTGAAACTGTCGGAAAAGGAACTGAAAGCCTTGACTGAAAAGTTGAGCGCTACCAACAAACAACAGCTAAAGGACAACAAAGCTCTTCAAGACTCAAACGATGAACTGATAAGCTCTAACAAAGCGTTTCAGGACTCCAATGACGAACTGACGAGTTCAAACAAAACTCTTCGGGACTCTAATGATGAACTTAAAGGCTCAAACAAAGCGCTTCAAGACTCTAACGATGAGCTTAAATACAACAACAATGAACTTAAGTACAATAACAATGAACTTAAGAACTTTAACAACGAGCTTAAAGACTCCAACAAAGCACTTAAAGACTCAAACAACGAGCTTAAGGGCTCAAACGATGAGCTTAAGGACTCAAACAAAGCACTTCGGGACGCAAATGATGAGCTTGAAAACACCAACGCAAAGCGTGAGTTGATGGCTAATGCCTTTATCATGCTCTGCTATCAGTATATTGAGCGGTTGGAGAGTCAGCGCAAACTGGTAATACGTAAAATTAAAGCCAATCAGCAGAACGAACTGCTGAGCATTCTCTCGTCTTCAAAGCGAGGCACTGAGGAGAGCCAGAACTTCTTCTCGCAGTTCGACAAAATCTTCCTCTCGCTCTATCCCTCGTTTGTAAATGAACTGAACTCACTGCTGATACCCGAGGCACAAATCGAGCTTAAGGAAGACAACGAACTGACTCCAAGCTTGCGTGTAGCAGCCTTGGTAAGACTGGGTGTAACGGAAAGTCCTAAGATTGCCGGCATCCTCTCCTACTCGCTACAAACAATATACAACTATCGCTCTACACTAAAGAACAACGCCATTGACAAAGAACACTTCGAAGAGAATCTGCAAAAGCTGTGCTCAGTTTATTAAGGGGTTGTTGTAGTGTTGGGAAAACCGTTGCGTAATTACAAATTATAAATTATTGCTGTCCGGTAAACAATCCGTTACGCGTAGCGCAGGCGCAGCGAGTTGAGCACCACGCTTACGCTTGAGAACGCCATCAGCGCGCTTGCCCACATCGGCGTTATCTGAAAGTCGACGCCGAAGATGTGTAGGGCGCCGGCGGCGAGGGGGATGCAGACAATGTTGTAGACGAACGCCCAGAAGAGGTTCTGCCATATCATGCGCACGGTACGTCTACTGAGCTTTACGGCTTCGGGCAGCGCCATGAGGTCGTCGCCCATCAGCGTTATCTGCGCCACGTCCATCGCCACATCTGTGCCACGACCGATAGCAATGCCAACGTCGGCGAGGGCGAGTGCCTGCGTGTCGTTAATGCCGTCGCCCACCATAGCCACGCGCTTGCCTTCGCTCTGAAGTTGCTGCACGAGCGCCTGCTTGTCGCCTGGCAACACCTTGCTGCGATAGTTGCGTATGCCAACCTCAGCAGCCCAATAGTGCGCTGCCTCCTCCTTGTCGCCACTCATCATGTACACCTCAATGCCAGCACGCTGCAGAGCCGCCATCGCCTCCTTGGCGTTAGGTTTCAGTGTTTCGCGCTCTTCGAGCGGTATGTCAGACGGGCGTGTGAAGTCAATGTTCGGGTTCGGAATGGTCAGCGTACCCGTTTTGTCGACGACGAGTGCCCGAATCTTGTGGAGATTCTCCAGTGCCGACGCGTCCTTTATGAGTATCTGCTTCTGCGCCGCCTTGCCGATGCCCACCATGAGTGCCGTCGGCGTAGCCAATCCCATTGCGCAGGGGCAGGCTATGACGAGCACTGCCACTGCCGAGAGAATAGCATGCGGCAGTGCGGCGTTGCCTCCTACAGCCCACCACACGCAGAACGTGAGCAGCGCGATGGCAGCCACCGTCGGCACGAACACCCGTGCGGCTCGGTCTACGATGCGCTGCACGGGTGCCTTGCTGCCCTGTGCCTCCTGCACCATACGTATGATGTGCGCAAGAGCTGTGTTCTCGCCAATCTGTCGCGCACGCATACGCAGCTTGCCCTGGCTCGGTATGGTTCCGGCGAGCACGGTGTCGCCTACTTTCTTCATTGCCGGTGTAGGTTCGCCGCTTATCATAGCCTCGTCTACGTACGCCGCATCGGCAGTCATAAAACTCTCTGCCGCACACACCACGCCGTCCACCGGAATCTTCTCTCCGGCGCGCACCTCTATCGTGTCGCCTATCTGAATCGTCGAGATAGGCACCTCCTCCATGCGGTAATCGTCGGTGCCTTCCATCTTCTCGTGCGTCACGATGCGCGCTGTCTTGGGCTGCATGCCCATGAGTTGGCGTATGCTGCTCGCCGTGCTGTCTTTCGCTTTCTCCTCAAGACACCGACCTGTGAGCACGAACGTGATTATCATCACCGAAGCGTCGAAGTAGGTGTGCCACTCTATACCGCGTGCGCCCCAAACCGCCTCGCCGAAGAACGTATTGAACGTACTGAAGAGGAACGCTATGAGCGTGCTAAGCGCCACGAGCGAGTCCATGTTCGCCGTGCGATGCGTTATCTGTTTTGCCGCCGACACATAGAAGCGTCTGCCGCAGTAGAACATGTTTAAGAGAGCGAGTATGAGGCAGATTTGGTTGTTGAACGCTCCGTCGCTGCTCATGCCGAAGTACATCGTGAGCGCTGCGAACAGCCACGAAAGCAGCGTACGGTGGCGCAGCAACGTATACTCGCGGCGGTTAATCTCCTCGGCGTTGCGGTCGTTCTCCACCACGAGGTCGTAGCCGGCGTTGCTCACCTCGCGCTTCATATCGTCGAGCGTAATCACGTCTGGGTCGTAGTCTACAAGCACCGTGCGTGTAGACAGAATTACTGTAGCCGAGTTGACGCCCCGCAACTTACGGAGCGTATTCTCTACGTTGGCGGCGCAGACAACGCACGCCATACCTATAACTGGTATTGTCTTTTTCATGTCTATTTACTGCATTTACTTGTTTTATAGGAAAAGTGTAATTTTGATACTTCAAAAAGACAGGAAAAGTGTATTTTTGAAATATCAAAAATATAGGAAAAGTGTATTGGAGAGTTTAAAAGCACTACTTCTTCTGCGTATCGGGCAGCAGTCCGGCGATTATGCCGAGCAGCGGCAGGAATGCGCTTACCTTGAAGATGAATTCGACGCTGGTCTTGTCGGCGAGCCATCCGAAGAACGCCGAACCGATGCCGCCCAGTCCGAACATAAGGCCGAAGAAGATGCCGGCGATGAGTCCTACTTTGTCGGGCATGAGGTCGGTAGCGTAGACCACTATCGAGGAGAACGCCGAGGCGATGATGAGTCCCGAGAGAAAGGTGAACACGATGGTCCACGTCAGACTGACGTAGGGCATGGCGAGAGCGAACGGAGCCGCGCCAAGGATGGAGAACCATATCACGTACTTGCGTCCAAAACGGTCGCCGAACACGCCGCCAGCGAGCGTGCCGATGGCGAAGGCGGCGAGAAACACGAAGAGGCATATCTGCGAAGCCTGCACCGAGACGCCGAACTTGTCGATGAGGTAGAACGTGAAGTAGCTCGTGATGCAGGATGTGTAGAAGTATTTCGAGAAGACGAGCAGGATGAGTATGAGCAATGCGCCGTACTTTGCGCGTCGGGAGATGTGCGTGTTCAGCACTTCCGCCTTGCGCGGATGCTTCACGGCGTACTGCAGGCGGGCTTTATACCACGCTCCGAGGCGCACCATGATGAGTGCTGCGAGCAGGGCGGCTATGGCGAACCACGATATGGCGTGCTGTCCGAAGGGCAGGATGATGAG
>OODK01001096.1_pt1 | contig 15808 bp, 13 predicted proteins | sample 1671371 | NCBI WGS metagenome assembly OODK01 (sample SAMN06348150, study PRJEB24527) | human gut metagenome | biome: human gut; feature: ankylosing spondylitis patient; material: feces | host: Homo sapiens | place: China | collected 2015-10 | reverse complement strand
TAAATCAATAAAAACATATTTAACACAACTTTTTCCGCATTTTTTCTACAATTTACACATTATATTATTGGTTTTTAGTACCTTTGCATTGATTTTGAAAAATTACACGCAAGACGGAATAGCAAAGCCATATTGACGTTCGCACGTGTAACAACATCATACAACAACAAGGTAAAAAGGATAATCAACAATAATAAAAAGAAATCATGGCTGGAACAAAAAAAATCAAGACCGCGCTTATCTCAGTATTTCATAAGGATGGTCTCGACGAGCTCCTGAAGAAGCTCAACGAAGAAGGTGTTAAATTCCTCTCTACTGGTGGCACACAAGCATTCATCGAAAAGCTTGGCTACGAATGTCAGTCGGTAGAAAGCGTAACATCTTACCCATCAATCCTTGGTGGACGTGTCAAGACTCTGCACCCACGCATCTTCGGCGGCATCCTCGCTCGCCGCGACAATGAAGGCGACCGACAGCAGATGGCTGAATACGCCATCCCCGAAATCGACCTCGTCATCGTCGACCTCTACCCATTTGAGCAGACTGTAGCAAGCGGTGCTTCCGATGCCGACATTATCGAAAAGATAGACATAGGCGGCATCTCACTCATCCGTGCTGGTGCTAAAAACTTCAACGACGTGGTCATTGTTCCGAGCAAGGCTGAATACAAGCTTCTCCTCGACATCCTCAACACTAATGGTGCTGAGACTTCTCTTAATGAGCGCAAGATGTTCGCTGAGCGTGCGTTCGGCGTAAGCAGCCATTACGACACAGCCATCCACGCTTGGTTTGCAAAGTAAACTCAAAACTCATAATTCAAAACTCAATAAATGGGATTTTTTTCATTCAGACAGGAAATTGCGATGGACCTCGGCACTGCCAACACCATCATCATCTGCGACGATAAGATCGTTGTTGATGAGCCGTCGGTAGTGGCACTCGACCGTCGCACAGACAAAATGATTGCTGTCGGCTCGAAGGCAAAGATGATGTATGAGAAGACTCACGACAACATCCGAACCATTCGCCCACTCCGCGATGGAGTCATCGCCGACTTCTCAGCATGTGAACAGATGATGCGCGGACTCATCAAGATGGTACACTCTGGCAGCCGACTCTTCACCCCGTCGCTGCGTATGGTTATCGGCGTTCCTTCTGGTTCTACCGAAGTGGAGTTGCGCGCCGTGCGCGACAGTGCTGAGCACGCCGACGGACGCGACGTGTACCTTATCTTCGAGCCTATGGCAGCTGCTATCGGCATCGGCATCGACGTGGAAGCACCAGAGGGCAACATGATTGTAGACATAGGTGGCGGCTCAACAGAGATTGCTGTAATCTCGCTCGGCGGCATCGTGTCGAACAACTCTATTCGCACTGCTGGCGATGACCTCACAGCCGACATTCAGGAGTATATGTCACGCCAGCACAACGTGAAGGTATCGGAGCGTATGGCTGAGCGTATCAAGATACACGTCGGCTCGGCTCTCACTGAGCTTGGCGACGATGCACCGGAGGACTTCATCGTTCACGGACCGAACCGCATCACTGCGCTCCCTATGGAGGTGCCGGTATGCTATCAGGAGATAGCACACTGCCTCGACAAGACTATCGCAAAGATCGAGAACGCTGTGCTCTCTGCTCTTGAGAACACACCGCCTGAACTCTATGCCGACATCGTGAAGAACGGTATCTATCTCGGTGGTGGCGGCGCTCTGCTGCGTGGTCTCGACAAGCGTTTGCAGGAGAAGATCAACATTCCGTTCCACATCGCCGAAGATCCGTTGCACAGCGTAGCAATCGGTGCGGGTGTGGCTCTGAAGAACATCGACCGCTTCTCATTCCTGATGAGATAGGATAAAAGTAAAAGAGTAAAAAAGTAAAAGAGTAAAAAGCTCTTGACAACAAAAGAGTAAAACACTCTTGACAGTAAATAACATTTAAAGGTAAGAAGGTAAAAAAGTAAAAGAGTAAAAAGAGCAGGAAAGGTTATACGCCCTCTGCTTTTTACTTTTTTACTCTTTTACTTTTTTACTTTTCAATTATGCGCAACCTATTAGATTTCCTTTCACGCCACAACCACTGGTTCGTCTTCCTCTTGCTTGAGGTAGTGAGCCTCACACTGCTGTTCAAGTACAACAGCTATCAGGGCAGTGTGTGGTTTTCATCGGCTAATGCCGTAGCAGGCAAGATGTACGAATGGGACTCGTCCGTGAAGCAATACTTCGCCCTTACCGAAGTGAACCGCCAACTCACCGACCGCAACATATACCTCGAACGCGAAGTGGAGATGCTGCGCGAGCAGGTGAAGAAGTCAAACAACGACACTACCCTCGTCGAACGACTGCAACAGAACATCATGCGCGACTACGAGACCATACCGGCAAAGGTCGTCAGCTCGTCGCTCGACAAGGCTAACAACTTCATCACCATAGATAAAGGCAGTGCCGACGGCGTGCGCAAGGATATGGGCGTGGTGTGCGGACAGGGCATCGTGGGCATCGTCTATCTATGCAACGAACACTACTCGGTGGTTATCCCTGTGCTCAACGAGCAGTCGAACATCAGCTGCACCATACGCGGACGTGGCTACTTCGGCTACCTGCGCTGGCATGGTGGTTCGCCCGAAACGGCATACGTAGAGGACATACCACGCCATGCACACTTCCGACTGGGCGACTTCATCGTGACATCGGGCTACTCCTCGGTGTTTCCTCCGGGTATCATCGTCGGACGCATCAAACATGTGTACAACTCCGAGAACGGACTCTCCTACCGTCTCAACATCGCTCTGTCGACCGACTTCTCACGTCTGCGCGACGTGAGCGTCATCAACGACCGCGAGATGGACAAGAAACTCGAATTACTGCGTGCTGCCGAAGACTCCATCAAGGCACGCCAATAAACATACAGAAGAAACAAATGAGCCTGAACTTCCTTAGAAACATAGTATTCATCATAGTGCTGCTGCTTGCACAGACGCTGCTACTCAACCATATCAGCGTCTTCGGATGCGCCACACCGCTGCTCTATGTCTACTTCGCACTGACCGTGCAACGCGGCGAAGCGAAGTGGGCTACGCTGCTTTGGTGCTTCTTCATGGGTCTGTTGGTGGACATCTTCACCAACACACCAGGTGTAGCAGCTGCCTCAATGACGCTCGTGGGCTTCTTGCAACCCTACGTTGTCGAACTGTTCGCGCCACGCGATAGTGCCGACGACCTCCGTCCGTCGCCCTTCACGTTCGGCTCAAGCAAATACACCAATTACACCATCATCCTCGTACTCATCTATTGCTTCACATTCTTCTCGCTCGAAGCCTTCAATCTGTACAACTGGGGACAATGGATTGCTTGCATCGTGGCAAGCACCATCATCACCGTTGTATTGATTTTGGTGATAGAGTACTTCAGAAGCAAGAGATAGAGCACAGCAGAAACTGTAAGTAGAGAACATTATTAGTAGTAATCGGTAACATCAGTAGTAGGAAATGAGCAATTATAACCTTGAGAAACGGCGCTACGTAATCGCTTTCGTGGCAACGGCTATTGTCGTTGTCTACATCGTGCGTCTCTTCACGCTGCAGCTGCTTAGCGACGACTACAAGAAGAACGCCGACTCCAACGCCTTCCTCAAGAAAATCGAATACCCTTCGCGTGGTGCCATCTACGACCGCAACGGCAGACTGCTCGTATACAACCAGCCGGCTTACGACATTATGGTCGTGATGAACGAAGCAAAGGGACGCATCGACACGCTTGAGTTTTGCCAAGCGCTTGGCATTACGAAAGAGTTCTTCATAAAGCGCATGAACGACATTAAGGACTACTCGAAGAACCCTGGCTACTCGCGCTTTACGCAGCAGCTCTTTATGAGTCAGCTCCCTTCGGAGGAGTTCAGCTTCTTCCAAGAAAAGATATTCCGCTTCCCTGGTTTCTACGTGCAGCAGCGCAGCATACGCCAATACCAATCGAAGGTGGGCGCGCATATCCTCGGCGACGTGGCTGAGGTGTCGCCCTACGACATTGAGGAGGATAGCTACTATCAGCCTGGCGACTACATCGGCAAACTCGGTATGGAGAAGTCGTACGAGAAACAGTTGCGTGGCGAAAAAGGAGTGCAAATTCTGCTGCGCGACGCTCGCGGACGCATACAAGGCAAGTACATGGACGGCAAGTACGATCGCAAACCGATTGCCGGCAAAGACCTTACGCTCGCCATTGACGAGAAGCTACAAGCATTGGGCGAACGTCTCATGGAGGGCAAGATAGGCTCTATCGTGGCACTCGACCCTCGTACGGGCGAAGTGCTCTGCATGGTGTCGGCTCCGAGCTACGACCCACGTATCATGGTGGGACGTGCACGCGCTAAGAACCACCGCGCACTGGCTAAAGATGCATGGAAACCACTGCTCAACCGCTCCATAATGGGTATGTATCCGCCTGGCTCCACGTTCAAGACATCGCAGGCTCTTACGTACATGACTGAAGGCATCATTACGCCAGGCACAGCATTCCCCTGCAACCACGGCTTCTACTATCGCGGTCTACACGTAGGTTGCCACTCACATGCCGCTCCTATCGCTCTTGTCGATGCCATCAGCACCTCGTGCAACTCCTACTTCTGTTGGGGACTTTACTACATGATTGGCAACCGCTCGAAATACAAGACTCCGTATAACGCCATGAACACGTGGCGCGACTATATGGTGTCGATGGGCTTCGGCTACAAGCTGGGCATCGACCTGCCTGGCGAGAAGCGTGGCATGATTCCGAACGCCGACTATTACGACCGCAACTATCGTGGCTCGTGGAACGGTCTTACTATCATCTCTATATCTATCGGCCAGGGCGAGGTGACGCTCACTCCGCTACAGATAGCCAACCTCGGTGCCACCATCGCCAACCGCGGCTACTACTACCGACCACACGTGGTGCGCAAGGTGCAAGGCGAACCGCTCGACACCATGTACACCCACCGCCACTACACAATGGCATCACGCCGAGCCTACGATTACGTGGTAGCAGGTATGCGCTCCTCAGCCATAAAGGGTACGTGTAAAGCTCTCTCACGACTGCCGTTCGAGGCATGTGGCAAGACGGGTACGGCGCAGAACCACGGACGCGACCACTCCGTGTTCATGGGCTTCGCACCGATGGACAACCCGAAGATAGCTATCGCCGTGTACGTAGAGAACGGCGGATGGGGTGCCGACTTCGGTGTACCTATCGGCGGACTGATGATGGAACAGTATCTTACGGGCAAGCTATCGCCTGCTGCCGAGGCGCAAGCCGATGCCATGCAGGCACGACGCATTGGTTACGGTCCGAGATTCTCTCAAAAGTAAAAAAGTAAAAGAGTAAAAAGCTTAGGAAGGCTTAAAGAGGCTTAGAAAGGCTTAAAGAGGCTTAGGAAGGCTTATAAACTAAAAACAATGATAAACGACAAACCACAAAGCATTTGGTCGCAGGTCGACTGGCTGACCATTGGCCTGTACATAGCACTGATGCTCTTCGGATGGTTGAGCATCTGCGGTGCGAGCTACTCCTTCGGCGACAACGATCTGTTCTCGCTCGACACACGCTCGGGTATGCAGATTCTATGGATTGGCACGAGTATCTGTCTCGGTTTTGTCATACTGATGATGGACTCGCGCTTCTTCGACACGTTCTCGTTCATCATCTACGGTGTGCTGCTCCTGCTGCTCTTTGCCACCATCTTCAACCCCCACGACATCAAGGGTTCCCACTCGTGGCTCGTCATCGGTCCGCTACGCTTGCAGCCTGCCGAGTTCGGCAAGTTTGCAACCGCACTTGCGCTCGCCAAGCTGATGAGCACCTACGGCTATAACATACAACGCTGGAAAGACTTTGCAGCGGCTTGCGCCGTGGTGCTCGTGCCCATGCTCTGCATCGTGGGTCAGCGTGAGACGGGCTCTGCACTCGTCTATCTCACATTCTTCCTCATGTTCTACCGCGAGGGAATGCCTGGCAGCATCCTCTTCACGGGCGTAGCGATGGTGCTCTACTTCGTTGTGGGCATTAAGTACGAGGGCATTATGCTCTTCGACACACCTACATCGGTGGGCAAGTTCGTGGTACTGCTACTCGTACAACTGTTCGTAGCAGGCATGGTGTACAACTATGTGCACAACCGCAAGCACACCAATACAATCATCGGCTATAGTCTGGTGCTCACCACTATAGCCATTCTCTTCGACGTGTACGTCATTCCGTTCGACGTGACGTGGGTGCAGCTCGGTATGTGTCTTGCGCTGTTCCTCTATCTCCTCTACCACGGACTGCGTACGCGCCTACCCCAATACTTCTTCATACTGGCGTTCGCCGTCGGTTCGGTGGTGTTCTTCTACTCTGCCGACTACGTGCTGAACAACGTGATGGAGCCTCATCAGCGTGTGCGCATCAACGTGTTGCTCGGACTCGACGAAGACCTTGCCGGTGCCGGCTACAACGTTCATCAGAGCGAGATAGCCATCGGTTCGGGCGGACTCAAAGGCAAAGGCTTCCTCAATGGCACGCAGACCAAGCTGAAGTTCGTGCCCGAGCAAGACACCGACTTCATCTTCTGCACCGTAGGCGAGGAGGAGGGTTTCATCGGTTCGGCAGGCGTGTTGCTGCTGTTCCTCGTCCTCATACTCCGACTGCTTACGCTCGCCGAGCGACAACCCTTCGCCTTTGGGCGCATATACGGCTACTGTGTGGCATCGGTGTTCCTCTTCCACGTGTTCATCAACGTGGGCATGGTGTTAGGCTTAACGCCTGTCATAGGTATCCCGCTACCATTCTTCAGCTACGGCGGATCGTCGCTATGGGGATTTACCATCCTGCTTTTCATATTCCTCAGTATAGACGCAAAGCGAAATATGCTCAAGGCTTAGGCATCTTTTTCATTTAAAAGTAGAATGTCAGTGGTATCATAAATAAAGCGATATGCAAATCATTAGTTGGATTTACATATCGCTATTTATTTAATGCTCAGTGTTGGTTATTTTTGTAGGCTGCGAAGCTTTGGATAATCTACACCCTCCTGAATAGTCCAGATCTTATCGAAGTCCCAACCCTGGAATGATGCTTGCTGCTTCATCTGCTTAGTGGTCAAAGCACCTGATTTCCCAGAAATCTTTGTTTTCTCAGAGTCGTAGTAACTGTTTGTATTAGATCCAATAGGATACACATAATTTATATTTGCACCAGATATCGTACCTGCGAAATAACAATTTTCAGCAGAACTTCCAATGCCATAAGCCTCTGAATAATACGGACCTTCAGTTTTTACGTTTGCGATGGAGTAGCAATTTTCAATAGAGCATGCACCATTCTGATAAGCCAATATACCTCCAACAGAACCAGAGTTTGCTATTATGTTACCTGAAGATGCACACTGACTAATAATTGAAGAGTTATAGTAATTGTCACTGTTACGTCCCACAATACCTCCAACATATCCACCTCCACTGATATCACCAGTTACCATACAGTTTTCAATATTTCCATAGGATAAGTTTCCGCAAATACCTCCAACACGATTTCCTCCAGTTATACCTTTCTTGCTTATGTTTACGAAAAGGTTTGATACACTTGCGCTTTTATTATCTGAGGAGCCTTGGATGTTTGCAAATAGTCCCACATAATCAATCGAACTTAAGCTTATCCAAAGCCCCTTTATGGTGTGCTTTTTGCCATCGAACTTACCTGTAAAATCCTTAATTGGTGTCCAACCTGATGAGTTAGAATTAAGATAAGAAGAAAGGTCGATGTCTTTACTAAGCTCGAAGCAAGCACTTGGGAAATTGCGCTGCTGTAGCTATTATATAAGGATCTGTTTCTGTGCCATTACCTGCTTCAAACTTAGGATTGTCAGATTTCTTCTGCTTAACCGAAACACTCGTTGAACCTTCAGTGTTCTCAAATTCGATAATGCCACTTCTTTCAGCATTTATATAATTGGGGGTTGCAGTCACTTTGAAACCTTTATCCGCCGCTTTCACTTCACACCAGTCTGGCTTTGACTTTACTGTAACATTTGTCGGGTTTACAAATGTTAGCTCTTTTGTCAAATCTTCATCAGCATCAAACTCTAAAGAACTTTCAGTGAACTTGGGAGCAAAGACAAATGGAGCCTGACATTTTATGGTGTATCCAATAACACCGCCAGATGTCCCTGCAATCTCGCTTACAACATATAGTCGAGCATAAATATACTGCGCAGCACCATAATATTCTTTACATCTTACCACATATCCATCACCAGGATTTACTGCAACAGAAGAATTCCATCCATCTTGAGGTATAGCGGTAACATTTCCTAATCCTTTCATCTTACCCAATGAAACGAATGAGCAATTATATTCATATCCTTTAAAATTATATGCACTACTGATTTGTATAGTACCAAAATCTTTTATGGAAACCCTCTTGCCTTCATCATCTCCTACCATCATATTCATAGTAATGGTTCCCTTAGGGTCAGGTATGTTCTTGTCAGGATTGATAACTGGGCCACTGTTATCATTTTCAGCATCATCGTCTTTGCTGCAAGACGAGAAGATAAGCGCACCGAATGCGACACACAATAAAAATAAGTACTTGTTAAAGAGTTTTTTCATAATAAAAATAAAAAGCGTGTAACCGTCTGCAACTTGTTTTGTATCTGGTTACCGCCAAGTGACCTACTCTACAACAAGCACGAGACAGTTCACGCCTATGGCATGAACCTTTCATCTGCTTGTTCTCGTAGAGTGAATATTGGCGGTATTCGATACAAAAGAACAAGAGCTAAAAGCTCAATATTTTAAAAGTTAAAGAACGGAAACACAGAGTTTGATAATACAAGGAATTAATCCTTAGTTGTTAAATCTCTGTTGTGGCAATGATTCTAAACCACTAACCACTTACCGTTTTAGTTTGTTTGTTTCTTTTTCTTGTTTCTGTTAATATTAATGTTAGACAATGTTATGTTTAAATAGCTGAAATAGATTCAGATTTGGTTACAAATTTAGTATATTTTCAGAATATAAGCAAATTTGTATGGCATAAAATGTAGTTTAACACGATTTGGGTTAAAAATACTGTAAAACTAATTACATGAAAAAATCCTCCATATCTTCCAGTTTCGCCATAACCCACACATTATAAGAGCAATAAAGGCTGGAAGATTTCTCCAGAAACGAGAAATCTTCCAGCCTATCTTCCTTTTTTTTTCTTATTTTACATTTAACTCAATATTTTCCTGTCTACTCGAAGTAGAAGCTAAGCACGACCATTTTTGTGCGTGCTTCCTTCACGCCATACGTGTACTTGAGCAGACTCTTGTCGCGCAGCTCCTTGGCGTGCTTTATGTCGAGGGCGTTGCCTAAGCCGTAGACGAACTTCAGCTCTGGGCGCAGCTTGAAGTAGGGCAGATAGAAGTCGCAGCCCACGCCGAACTCCAGCGAGAGCGACGTGCGCTTCAGCTTCAGCGCGTCGGTGCTCTTGCCCGGGAGGTTGATCATCGGCGATACGCCTGCCATGAGATACGGGCGGTGGTTGTTGAAGCGTGGCGCAGCGAAGATGATGTCGCCTGCCACAGCGATGTAAGCGGTCTTCATATCCTGGCGTTTCTCTTCGGGCTTACCACTCGCGCTTAGGTTCTTCAGGTCTTGGAACACTATGTGGCGCGTGCCGAAGTACATCATCGGTGCCACGCGCAACTGGAAATGTGTGGACAGACGTAGCTCGCCAAGCACTCCGACATTGATGCCGGGGTCCCAGCGACTTTGGTCGGCGGTGACGAGTGTCTCCTGCGTACCGTCCTCAGTGGTGATGGTCATCGGACCCGCCATACGCACCTCCATGTCCTGCACGTGCGTACCCACGACCACGCCGAAGTGGAATGGACGCAAGTCGGTGTACGGACGGTTCTGCACGGTGCGCTCTTGTGCTGAGGCAGCGAGGCTGACGATACACATTATTATAATATATATGTATTTTCTCATCTATGGGTTGTTTCTATTCTTTCAATAGCTTTATGCCGACATCGCAGATACCGGGCAGTATCTCGCGCTTCATATCGTGGCGCACCACTACGTGCAGCGAGTCGCCTTCCTGCAACTGCAGTTGGCACACCTCAAACTGATAATGCCTGTAACCGATGCCGTCGCCGAGCACTTTGCCTTGTTCGTCGGTGAGCTCGCAGCAGATGGTGTCGACAAGGACACGATGCGCTGGCATTATCTCTTGCTCCACAATCAGCGTGAGCGACGTGAACGGATAGCTATCCGTAGTGCGCACACCGAGCAGAGCGCGATAGGTGGCTGCATCCTTCAACGGGCGGATGGCGAACGTAATGGTGTCGTTCTTCTCCCACCCCGAGAGGGCGGTGCTCTCGTATCGGTCGTAGATGGTGCGATGGTCGCACGCCGTTAGCAGCATGGCGACCAGCGCAAGGGTCATTGCGGCTATCCGTAAGCTTATTGCTCTTTTCATAGCCACAATTCTAATGAGCATCCTTAGGGGGTGCAGCTGTCTCAGCTGCACCGACAGAGCTGTTGGTGCTACCATTTGGTTGGTGCACTTGAGACAAGTGCACCCCCTGAGCAGCTGTCTCAGCTGCACCAACAGAGCTGTTGTTACCATTTGGTTGGTGCACTTGAGACAAGTGCACCCCCTGGGTGGGTTCGCCCTCAGGACGGTTGTTGCGACGCTGCTGATTGTTACGACGCTGACCTTCGCCTTTTCTCGGTGCAGTTGAGACAACTGCACCCCCTTCGCCTTTCTTCAGTGCAGTTGAGACAACTGCACCCCCTTCGCCCTTTCTCGGTGCAGTTGAGCCGGGTGCACCCCCCTGGCGCTTTGCGGGTTTCTTCTTGCGCTTGCGTGCCTTGTCGAAGCGACTGATGTCGGCATCGGCGAGCAGGTCGCGAGGGCGTGTGTCCTGCTTCACCGTTCCGTCCTCGGTGAGCGACTCGGGCTTCTCGCCGCGCTTGTTCATCTCGATGATGGCACGGGCGCGCTCGGCTGTAATCTCCTCGAGGTTGGCAGCTATGCCCTTGTCGGTTGAGTAGACCACGGTGCCGGCGAGGATGTCCGACTCGAAGAGGTAGTAGTCGCTGTCGAGAGTCTGCAGCACTATGTCGCGTGCCGGCATCTTACGGCTTGCCTCCACGTAGTCGTCCACCTCGTAGTTGAGGCAGCACTTCAGTTTGGCGCACATGCCGGCAAGCTTCTGTGGATTGAGCGATATGTCCTGTATGCGTGCAGCGTTGGTGCTGACGCTCACGAAGTTCTTCATCCATGTGGCGCAGCAGAGCTCTCTGCCGCAGGGACCGGTGCCACCGATGCGTCCTGCCTCCTGGCGTGCGCCGATCTGCTTCATCTCGATGCGTACGTGGAAGGTGTCGGCAAGCACCTTGATGAGCTGACGGAAGTCGACGCGCTCGTCGGCGATGTAGTAGAATATCGCCTTGTTGCCGTCGCCCTGATACTCTACGTCGCCTATCTTCATCTGCAGACCGAGATCCTTGGCTATCTGGCGGCTCTGTATCATCGTGCCGTGTTCGCGGCTCTTTGCTTCGTTGTACTTGTCGATGTCCACGGGTTTGGCTATGCGGTAGACGCGCTTGATGTCGTCAGCCGACTTGAGGTTGGCTTTCTTCAGCTGCAGCTTCACCAGTCTGCCGGTGAGCGTAACGGTGCCTATGTCGTGACCTGGGCTTGCCTCTACCGCCACGATGTCGCCCTTGTGCAGGTCGATATTGTTGACGTTGTGGTAGTAACCCTTGCGCGTGTTCTTGAACTGCACCTCCACGAGGTCGGTGTCCTCGTCGTTGCCCGGTACGTCGTACAGCCAGTCGTAGGTGTTCAGCTGCATGTTCTGTCGTCCGCAAGCGTAGTGGTGCAATCCGCGGTCGGTGTCGCGCGTTATCTTGAATTGCATATCTTTGAAATCCTTCATTGCGATTTATGCTTGTTGTTTACGTGTTATGAGTATAATTGTTTGTAATGCTATGTCGAAGAACACCATCTTGGCGTTGGCGTTCTGTGATATGTCGCGTAGTGCACGCTCGAAGAGTTCGTTCAGCTCCATCACGTTGCGCTCGTTGATGAATGGTGCGAAGCGTGTGCAGAACTGCTCTTCGTTCGCTGTCATATAGTTGAGCTCGGGGTTGCGGAAGTTGTACATAAAGCTCTCGCGCACCATGCGGTTGAAGTAGACGATCATGCGCTTCTGCTTCTCGCGTCCGAAGGCGGCTACGCTCTCGCTCCACTTCTTCAGCTCCTTCACCTTCTTGCTGTAGGCGTAGCGCATGAGCATGGCGAAGAGGTCGAAGAAGAGGCTTGCCTCGTTGCCGGCGCGCAGCGAGTCGAGGGCTGCGGTCCACGAGCCGTTGGCGATGCGTGCTATGCGGTGCGCTGTGTCGGTGTCGATGCCGCGACGCTCGGTGAGTGCCTGCTCTATGGCTTCGTCGCTGATACGCTTGAAGTCGAAACGTTGTGTGCGACTGCGTATTGTCTCGAGCAACTTCTCGGGTTCCTCGCTGACGAGGATGAACACAGTCTGCTGCGGTGGCTCCTCGAGCAGCTTGAGTATCTTGTTGGCCGAGGTGACATTCATGCGCTCTGGCAGCCACATCACGCACACCTTGTATCCGCCCTGCGACGCTTTTATGCTCAAGCGGCGCGAGAGGCGGTCGCTCTCGGCTCCGGTGATGATGGCTTGCTGGTTCTCTGCGCCCATGGCGTCCATCCACTGCTCTATGCTGAAGTAGGCACCGTCGCTGAGCAGCTCGCGCCACTCCTGGGCGTAGTCGTCGCTCACGGGCTGATGGTCGGAACCCATCGTGGGCTTCTTTATCGTGGGGAAGCTGAAGTGGAGGTCGGGGTGCTGCCACTGGCGCAGCAGCTGACTGTCGCCCAACAGACGCGAGGCGAACGCAAGGGCAAGGGCTTTCTTGCCGCAGCCCATCGGACCGCAGAACAGCATGGCGTGGGGCACTCGGTGCTCCTCTATGAGTTTGACGAGCGACTGTTTCGCCTCGTCCTGACCTATTACTTCTTCAAATGTCATTTGCGCTATTGCGAGTTTTTGAATTTTGAACTACAACAGCCTCCTTGCCACTTCTCTTACGGAGTCGACAGCCGAGACGGTGTAGAAATGTATGTTGTTCACTCCGGCCTTGTAGAGCTGGCGACACTGCTCGGTCGACCACTCTATGCCGAGTTGGCGAGCATCGTCGTCGGTCTTGCACTTCAGTGCCTCCACTGCCAGCTCCTGCGGGAAGTCGCAGCGGAACACGCGCGGCACTACCGTCAGCTGCGAGAGCTTTGCCAGCGGCTTGATGCCCGGCACGATTGGTATGGTGATGCCCATCTGGCGTGCCTTCTCCACGAAGCGGAAGTACTTACGGTTATCGTAGAACAGCTGCGTCACGGCGTAGTCGGCACCCATGTCTTGCTTCATCTTCAGATACTTCAGGTCGAGGTCTATGTTCAGTGCCTCCTCGTGTTTCTCGGGGTAGCACGCCACACCGTAGTGGAACTTCTTGCCGGGGTTCTTTATCGGCGTGCCGTCGTTGAAGAAGCCGTCGTTGAAGCGGTTCACCTGCTCAATGAGGTCGGTGGTGTGGGCGTGTCCGCCAGGGGTGGGCACAAACTGGCTGTCGTCGCGTGCCTTGTCGCCACGCAGCAGCAGCACGTTCTCGATGCCGAGGAACTGCAAGTCAATCAGCTCGTACTCGATGGCATCGGCTGTAGCACCGCTGCAGATGATGTGCGGTATGACCGGCACACCGAACTTGTTCTGTATGGCAGCCGCTATGGCTACCGTGCCCGGACGACGGCGCACACGAAGGCGCTCGTACTGGCCGTTGTCGAGCTCGCGATAGACGAACTCGCTGTGATGTGTGGTGATATTGATGTACGCCGGATCAAAATCGCGGAACTTCTCTATCGTAGAGAACAGACGCTCTGTTCCTGTGCCTTTCAACGGTGGTAACACCTCGAACGAGAAGTGCTTCTCGCCACCACCGGAGGTGAGTATATCTGAAATATTCATCTTATTATCCTTTCGTATCTTATTTACCACTACAAAGTTACGGAAAATCTTACATAAATTTGCTATTTTGATTAATAATTAATACATTTGCTTGTAAATCTAAATAATAAATAGGAGGGCATGGCATCCCTGCCATACCCACGCACCCTTTATAAAATGAATATGAACTTACATACAACCCTCGTTTCGAGCGCATTTTTCGCGTTCTGCTTAGCTGCCAGCAATGCCGCTGCGGCTAACAATTCAGCATCTCACCCCATCACCATCTCACCATCCCAACACCTCAACACCTCAACACCTCAACACCTCACCACCTCACCATCTCAACACCTCACCATCTCAACATCCACTCTCACCACCCAACGCCCTACGCCCGCTGAACGCCTCTTCGTGTCGGACGCGGTGGAGAAGGAGATTCGCGAGATAAAGAAGCGCATCAAGGAGAACGCCTACTTAGCGTGGATGTTCGAGAACTGCTTCCCGAACACGCTCGACACCACCGTCCACTTCACCGATGCCGAGGACGGCAAGGAGGACACCTTCGTCTACACGGGCGACATACACGCCATGTGGCTGCGCGACTCGGCAGCGCAGGTGTGGCCCTACGTACAGCTTGCCAAGGGCGACCGCAAGTTGCAGAAGATGCTGCGCGGTGTGATACGCCGCCAGCTGAAGTGCATCAACATCGACCCCTACGCCAATGCGTTCAACCGCGAGCCCGAACCGAACGGCATGTGGGCTAACGACATGACCGACATGAAGCCCGAGCTGCACGAGCGCAAGTACGAGATCGACTCGCTCTGCTACCCCATACGCCTCGCCTACCACTACTGGCAGGTGACGGGCGACACGTCGGTGTTCGGCGACGAGTGGCTGCAGGCGGTGCGCAACATCCTGCGCGTGTTCCGCGAGCAGCAGCGCAAGCAGGGACTCGGCACCTATCGCTTCCAACGCGAGACGGAGGACCAGCTCGACACGGTCTGCAACCACGGCTGGGGCAACCCCGTGAAGCCCTGCGGACTCATCGCCTCCGTCTTCCGCCCCTCCGACGACGCTACGACGTTCCTCTTCCTCGTGCCGTCTAACTTCATGGCGGTCAGCTCGCTGCGCAAGGCGGCGGAGATACTCAGCAAGGTGAATGCCGACGCAACGCTCGCTGCCGACTGCACGGCGCTTGCCGACGAGGTGAGCACGGCTCTCAAGCAGTACGCCGTGGTCGACCATCCGAAGTACGGCAAGATTTACGCCTACGAGGTGGACGGCTTCGGCAACCGCTTCCTCATGGACGATGCCAACGTGCCGTCGCTGCTCGCCCTGCCCTATTTAGGCGATGTGGACGTGAACGACCCCGTATATCAGAACACGCGCCGCTTCGTGTGGAGCGACGACAACCCCTACTTCTTCCGCGGCAAGGCTGGCGAGGGCATCGGCGGTCCGCACGTGGGCTACAACATGGCGTGGCCTATGTCGATAATGATGCGTGCCTTCACGAGCACCGACGATGCCGAGATAGCGGAGTGTCTGCGTATGTTGCAGCGCACTGATGCCGGCACGGGGTTCATCCACGAGTCGTTCAATGTGAACGACGCGAGCAAGTTCACGCGCGAGTGGTTCGCATGGCAGAACACGCTCTTCGGCGAACTCATCATCAAGCTCGTAGACGAGGGCAAGACGGAACTGCTGGTGGAGGCACGCAGGTAGCTTCAGGGGGTGCACTTGTCTCCGCTCGGCTTTGCCGCTTGCCAGAGCAAGAAGTGCA
>OODK01001095.1_pt1 | contig 15815 bp, 10 predicted proteins | sample 1671371 | NCBI WGS metagenome assembly OODK01 (sample SAMN06348150, study PRJEB24527) | human gut metagenome | biome: human gut; feature: ankylosing spondylitis patient; material: feces | host: Homo sapiens | place: China | collected 2015-10 | reverse complement strand
AAACTAACTTCTGGTTTTGACTTAAATAGACTGGAATTTAGTTTTGCAATTCAACCCATTGTAACATACAAATTCCGATCAGCTGGAAAGCTGCTGCGATCACAACTGCTTTAACGATATTAATAAAATCGGAGATTCCTGCATACTTCCATTGCGTTGAATACAATCGATATGCCATAAAGATCACAATACTGCAAAAGAGATTCAACGGCATGTATTTTGCAGCATTTTTCAAAAAAATCGGTGCGATCTGTGATGGATAGAATTCAAATCGCGTTAATAATGCAAGATATGATGCTATGATCATCATTATGATATCTGAAATCCCAAGTATCATATTCCATTTCTTTCTTTGGATGATTATTTTTAATTTCTTCATATACTTTCCCCTAACATATGCTCTCACATATTTGTTTTAAATCTATTATACCATTCCTTTTCTTAATTTCCTATATCTACTCCTGCTCATTTCCTGCTTTTTGGTAATTTTTTCTTAAAATACAGCAAAAAGAGATGGAAAAAATCTATATTGTTTTGATCTTTCCATCTCTTTTTATGTTAAAATTTTATCTTTTCATCAAGATTCTATCTTTTTATACGTTGATCTCAGCTGTTAATCCAAGTACTTCTTTATTCTCTTCCAGAATTGGATTGATCACTTCATTCACAAATTCTTCTGTCTGCTGTGGTGCACGTCCTACGAAGTTCTCTGGTTTCATGATCGCCTGTAACTGCTCCATGTTCATACCAAATGCTGGGTCTGCTGCGATTCTTTCTAACAGATCGTTTGCTTTTCCTTCTTCTTTGACAACTTTTCCTGCTGCCATAGAATGTACACGGATCTTCTCATGAAGTTCCTGTCTGTCTCCACCAGCTTTTACTGCATCCATCATGATATTCTCTGTTGCCATGAATGGAAGTTCGCTTCTTAAACGGCTTTCGATAACCTTAGGGTATACAACTAATCCGTCTACAACGTTTAAGTAAAGGTCTAAGATACCATCGATCGCTAAGAATCCTTCTGGTACAGATAAACGTTTGTTGGCTGAGTCATCTAATGTTCTTTCAAACCACTGTGTAGATGCTACTAATGCTGGGTTCATGGCATCTGACATTACGTAGTTTGCTAAGGAAGCGATTCTTTCACTTCTCATTGGATTTCTCTTATATGCCATTGCAGATGATCCGATCTGGTTCTTCTCAAATGGTTCTTCTACTTCTTTTAAGTGCTGAAGAAGTCTGATGTCATTTGAGAACTTATGGGCAGACTGTGCGATCTGGCTTAATACGTTGATCACGCGGGAATCAACTTTTCTAGAGTATGTCTGTCCTGATACTGGCTGGCATTTGTCAAATCCCATCTTCTTGGCGATCATTCCATCGATCTTCTTGATCGTTTCGTGGTCTCCTTCGAATAACTCTAAGAAACTTGCCTGTGTTCCTGTTGTTCCTTTTGATCCTAATAATCTCATGTTAGCGATCACGTGATCAAGATCTTCTAGATCATATACGAGATCCATCAGCCAAAGGCTTGCTCTCTTACCTACTGTTGTAGGCTGAGCTGGCTGAAAATGTGTAAATCCAAGTGTTGGAAGATCTTTGTATTTCATTGCGAATTTGGATAATTCGTTGATCACATTTAATAATTTTACTCTGACAAGCTTTAATGCTTCTGTCATGATGATGATGTCTGTGTTATCACCAACATAGCAGGATGTTGCTCCTAAATGGATGATTCCTTTTGCCTTTGGACATTGTACTCCGTATGCATATACATGAGACATAACATCATGACGGACTAATTTTTCACGTTCTTTTGCTACATCGTAGTTGATGTCTTCTGCATGTGCTTTTAATTCGTCGATCTGTTCCTGTGTGATATCAAGTCCTAATTCTTTCTCTGTCTCAGCAAGTGCGATCCATAACTTTCTCCATGTCTTAAACTTCTTGTCTGGAGAAAAGATGTACTGCATCTCTTTGCTTGCATAACGTTCTGATAATGGGCTCTGGTAACGGTCGTTCATAAAAATCTCCTTATCCTTATCTTTCAAAATTTCCACGAATATCTCTTGTTGGCGGTTTCATTGGATACTCACCTGTGAAACATCCTTTACAAATCGGTAATCCCTGTACCATCTGTGAAAGTCTCTCTTCTCCTAAGTATCCTAAACTATCTGCTCCGATCACTTCACAGATCTCGTTGATCGATCTGTTATATGCGATCAGCTGTTCTCTCTCTGGAATATCAGTTCCAAAGTAGCATGGCCACAGGAATGGTGGGGAACTGATCCTTACATGAACTTCTGTCGCTCCTGCATCGCGTAACATCTTCACAATGCGGTCACTTGTTGTTCCTCGTACGATGGAATCATCGATCATGATGACTCTCTTTCCTTTGACTGCTTCTTTTAAAACATTTAACTTGATCTGCACGCTTGATTCACGGCTGCTCTGTCCTGGTTTGATGAAAGTTCTTCCGACATAACCATTCTTGACAAATGCGGTTCCATATGGAATTCCTGACTCTAAGGAATATCCCAGGGCTGCTGCATTTCCTGATTCTGGTACTCCGACAACCAAGTCTGCTTCTACTGGTGAATCCTGTGCGAGGTATCTTCCTGCCTGAATTCTTGAGTGGTATACCCCAACTCCGTCAATCTCACTGTCTGGTCTTGCAAAATAAATGTATTCAAAGATACATCTTGCTGTTTTTTCCTTTGGAATACATAAATCACAGTCTGACTGAATTCCATCCTTTGTGATCGTTACGATCTCTCCTGGATTCACGTCACGGATAAATTCTGCTCCGATCGTATCTAATGCACAGCTTTCAGATGCTAATACATAAGCGTTATCTCTCTTACCGATACATAATGGCTTAAATCCATATGGATCTCTTGCCCCGATCAGTTTCCTTGGTGACATAACGATCAGGGAATACGCACCTTTGATCTTCTGCATTGCTCTGGCTACTGCCTTCTCAATTGATGATGTATTCACGCGTTCTCTTGCGATATGATATGCGATAACTTCGGAATCGATCGTTGTCTGGAAAATAGCTCCTGTCTGTTCTAATTCTTCGCGAAGTTCTATTGCATTGATCAGATTACCATTATGTGCAAGTCCTAAAGTACCTTTTACATAATTTAAAACCAGTGGCTGGGCATTCTCAGGAACACTCTCTCCTGCTGTTGAATACCTTACATGCCCCACACCGATATCTCCCTTTAATGCCTGAAGGGAATCTGGTGTAAACACTTCATTACATAATCCCATACCTTTTTGAGATGTGACATTACGTTTTGGACCATTCGTATCAGAAACTGCAATTCCGCAGCTTTCCTGACCTCGATGCTGAAGTGCAAACAATCCATAATAGATCGTTGACGCTACATCATTGCCATCGAAATCGTAGATACCGAAAACTCCACATTCTTCTCCCAACTTATCAAAGTTCTCTCTGCTCATCGTGATCTTTTGACCTTTCTGTTATACAATCTTTAGTTTCCTTTGTAAAATACACATTTTTGATAGTAACATATTCATTTTAAATCTGCAAGCATCCCTGTTATTGATTCTCTTTTAATAATGTAGTATCTGGAGGGATCTCTCCTCGCTTAAGCTTCGTATATATGATCCTTCTTACAGATTTATCGATTCTTGATTCTTTGATCTTGCCACTTTTTAGTGCCTTCTCAATTGCCTTGTATGCTTCTTTATAGTTATCCGGCATCACGATCAGGTCAACTCCTGCCTGAATCGCTTTCACTGCTGCTTCTCCGGAACTATAGTTATCTGTGATCGCTTTCATGTTCATCGCATCGGTCATGATAACGCCCTTGTATTCGAGTTCATCTCTTAGAATATCAGATACGACTCTGCTGCTCAGGCTTGAAAGCTCCTTCTCATCTGTCACATTAGACAGCATCAAATGTGATACCATTACTGCATCAGTTTTTGCCTTGATCCCTGCTTTAAATGGTTTAAAATCTGTATCTCTTAATGTATTGATCGTCTGATCGGTCTCTGTACTTCCGCGGTGTGTGTCTCCTCCAGTCTGTCCACTTCCTGGAAAATGCTTTAATGTCGCTGAGATCTGTTGTTTCTGCATGTTCTTTACCAGTGTTGTAATAATATCAGCAACTTTCTTTGAGTCTGTACCAAAGCTTCGGTCTCCGATCTCTGTGTTATTCTTATTCGTTAAAACGTCTGCGACTGGTGCCAGATTCATGTTAAATCCAAGCTCTTTTAATTCCTTTCCTTGTGTCTTCCCCATCTGCGCGATCTTCTTGTCATTATAAGTTCTTCCAACTTCCTGTGCAGATGGATATACTGTCATCTTCATCTTGGGATTTGATGCAACTCTTGAAACCTGTCCACCTTCCTCATCCACTGCCATAAATAGCGGGATATAGGAGGCATCTTGAAGTTTATCCGTCATCTTCTTTGTCTGATCAGGTGTGTTGATATTCTTCGCAAACATGATCACCCCACCTGCTGGATACTTCTTCAATGTCTTCTTCATCTGGCTCGTCACGCTTGTCTGATTCTTGCTTTCTGCCTCATCTAATTGATAAACAGATACCATAAATAGTTGTCCGATCTTATTCTTTAAGGACATCTCCTTCGTGATATCTTTTGCCATTCCCTGCAGGGTTGTTTCATCCAGATCTTCTGTCTTGAGTTTCTTTGTTGTACTCTTCTTCCCGCATCCTGCTGTCATGACAAGCATCAATACAAGGACAAGGCTGATTAAACGTCTCTTCATTCTTTCGTGTCCTTTCCGTGCATGCTCTTTTCTTTCTATTATACCAGAAGCATTTGTTTGTATCAAATGCTGTTACGTCTTATTCTACCTATGCAATAAGAAAAAAAGCCTCTCCAGATCTTAATGTCTGAAGAGACTTTAAAAGCAGATGTCTCCAAATACGCAACCGTTCCATAAGTCACCATGTATCAAAACTTCATGAAAAAAGGATTTAAAAACCACTCTATCAAATGGTCTATTTGCATATTGTCGACACAATTAGTAGTATATACTTTTATATTTATGTTTTCTACCCTTTCAACATAGTTTTTTTCAATTTTTACAATTTTGTCAAAAAACATATGAAATCTATTTGTTTACATCTAAATGTTGTTTAAATTGTATAGTAACCAGAAATTGGTCTCCGTCTATTCTTATCGAAAACTCTCCTCCACAATTCTTTGTAAAACTGTCTGCGATGGAAAGTCCTAATCCGTTTCCTTCGCTAGTACGCGATTTTTCCGCTCTTGCAAACCGTTCCATGATCTCTTCTTCTGTAAAATTCATCTCATAGGATGCTGTGTTTATAACTTCTAATTTTACTTTTTGATCTGCTTCGGTGATCCTTAGGAAGATCCTGGTTCCTTTCAGGGAGTATTTTAAGGCATTCTCTATGACATTTTGTACCACACGATACATGCGGCTGCTGTCTCCGATAAATCTTGTGTGTGTAGCTTCGCACTGATATCTGATCGCAAATCCAGATTCTTCTATCTGATCTTCCATATCCCCCAGTGTCTGTTCTACCAGACGTTTCATATCCATTTCTTCCAGATCTACTTTCGCATCTCCACTTGTTGCTTTCGCAAGTTCAAACAGGTCAGAAATGATGGCTTTTAAGCGTTCGGTCTTGTTGATCAGGATGGTTACATAATCTCTTGATTCTGCGGATAATGTCTGATCTCTGCTTAAGAGATCGACGTATCCAATGATAGAAGTCAACGGTGTCTTCAGATCATGTGATACATTTGTGATCAGATCGATCTTCATTCTCTCGCCCTTCATCTGTGTTTCTAATGCTTTTTCCATTCCCTGCCCGATATTGGTCAGTTTCTGACTGTATTCATAATACGCAGATTCTTGTGAAATATCGGTCGTTGCCGTCAGTTCTCCATTGGAAATACGTTCGATCTGATCGACCAGCATGCTTAAATCTCTCTGTTCTTCTGCATATTTGTCTGAATATCTTGAAAAATATCTAATAAGAAAAACAAAGATGACTGCTGCTATAAACAAGAGTGGGGATGGAATATTCATTCCACTCATTCCCATGATGATACAAGCAAGTGTACCGACAGTTAAAATATATCGTAAGACCCTGTACTGTCTGATCCTGTCTCTTGCATGTTTTTGTGCAAATGACATCGCTTCATCTTCCAGCTTTCTTCTTGTCTTTGCCTGACGGCTCCATTTTCGAATATATCCCAGACAAAATGTTGAATCCAGAAGATTCTTCTGGCGAATCCTCCATACCGTAGTCTGAATACATACGGCAAATACCATGATGAAAAATGGAGCTGAGATATAACTCAGCGTCATGATCATCTCGATCGTTGAACCTGTGATCCGGCCCTGTGTATATTCTATCGTATATTCCCAGATTGCATAGCATAATGCAATCACCAGTCCAAGCAGCGTAATTGCTGTCACTAGTATGATCTCCCACCAGAGTCTGTCAAGCCCTCTAAAAAATCTGGTTCGCTTTTCCTGAAGTGCAAATAAGATGCACAGCAGGATCGTTCCGATTACTTCAATGATCGAAACAACGATGATCGTTTTGATTCCCGTCGTAATCTGTTTTGTTGATCCTTTTCGGAAATTTTCAATCTCTGTTAGTGCTTTTTTTGTCAAAGAAATCTCAATGTCTGCATTTTCCAGACGCTGATTCTTCTCATCATTGATCAGAAGCTGTTCCGGGAATATATCCTGCAGTGTATAATCATCCCCATAGAATTCATAGTATTCTGTCTGGTCCGCATTGTACTCGTCATACGGATCCCATCCTTTGAAACTTCCGTCTTTGTTTAATTTCTCTGTCTTGTCTCTTTCTATATGAAAATGTTCAATCCTGCCCCCAGCATAGTTCGCATTTTCTGTTCCATATGTTGATGTTGTCGTTACCATCTTTTTATCATATGGTTTGACCTTCATCGTTACTTTCACAAATGATTCTTTTTTTATCTTATTTAGTAAACTTTCTGATACATGATTTGCCTGTGTATAATAGACTTTATCACTTTCTTGATCCGCCCATTTATCAAACAGTGAGATCTGTGTGTTTTTGATATAGTCTGATTGATCCTGTTCATCCAGACTGAAGCTATTATCCCCTGTCAATGCCATGTTATGGATCGTGTTGAGTCCATATATCCCTGACAGGGTCATGGCGATCATCACAAGTGTGATCCATACCTTGTTAGTCCATTTTCTCGATCTTGTATCCAATTCCCCACACCACCTTTAAATATCTTGGATTCTTTGCATCTATTTCTATTTTCTCGCGGATACGACGGATATGGACCATAACGGTATTCTCTGTCGCATAGGCTTCTTCGTTCCATACACGTTCGTAGATCTCATCTGCTGAAAATACTCTGCCCAGATTGTTCATCAGAAGGCTTACGATCTTGTATTCGGTTGCAGTCAGTTTCACTGGCTCTCCGTCTACCATCATCCTTTTTCCCTTCATGTCAAGGATCAGTCCGCCATTGATGATCTGTTCCTTATTGCTTTCTGCGGCGTTCATTCCTCCAAACTGCATGTATCTTCGCAGCTGGGATTTTACTCTCGCTACTAGTTCATCTGGGCGGAACGGTTTGCTGATATAGTCATCGGCTCCCATAGATAGTCCCAGGATCTTATCGCTTTCTTCTGTCTTGGCTGAAAGAATGATGATCGGGATGTTCTTGCTTTCCCTGATCTTCATCGTTGCGGATAGTCCGTCCATCTTCGGCATCATAACGTCTATGATCAGAAGCTGGACTTCTTGTTCCATCAGGACATCCATGGCTTCCAGACCATCATATGCCGTTATGATTTCATAGTCTTCCATTTCCAGACGTTTCTTGATCGCTCCTACGATCTCTTTGTCGTCGTCAACGACCAGGATCTTTGGCTGGTTCATACTTTTCCTCCTCGTATCTTTGATGGTTTTAGTGTATCAGGTGGTTCTTTCGTTTCTATAGATATAATTCTTACGAATTTCTTAATATGATGTAAGTGTCAAAAGTACAAATTGCGTTTGTGCTTGCACAAATAAGCAATTTATACTTTTGACACTCTCATCTTAATATGACTTCCTTAATTATAATAATTTACCGAATAATTATCAATATCCTGTCCAGTGTCTGTAGGAGTGTGCCTGCACTTGATGGATAGCAAGATATTGATAATTATTCTCATTTATAGTTATTGTTCACTAACCTTTCGTGTGGTATCATATTTTTCAACAGTTAGAGTTTTCTAACTACATACACGCTATTATTTTATATTACAGAAAACGGAGGAAAAACTATATGCGTAAAAGATTAATCGGGAAAGCCTTTGCTATCGCTATGAGTGGTGCAATGGTTTTAACTGCGACTCCTGTGACAGCGAATATTTTTCATGTTGCTCACATTGTTAAGGCTGCTAATGATGCACAGCAGGATGAATGGACATATTGCTATGTTGGTCTTACTTGGGCTGAGTATTGGGCGAATGAAGGTGTTTATAATGCTAATGATACTTCAAGCTCTGATGTAGAAGATTCTCATTATGAAAAAGATAAAGGTGGATACGACGTTGTTACTCGTGCAACCACAAATCACGGACTTCACAGAGGAAGTTTCCAAGGAAATGCAGTTATTGAAGCAAAAGCTTCTGATGGTACCACAAAAGAATTTTCTGTTTCTCACTGGAGTAAAGATGGTAAAAAATTCTATCAATCATCCACAGATGCTACAGGTGTAAGCTATGCTAAGGGAACTATTACTGATACTGATGGTACGCAATATAAATTAACTTCTTATGAAGTAAAAGGTACAAAATATGTTCCTGTTAAAGTAAAAACTACAGATTTAGATGCATTAAAAGCAAACCACACTGTTGTTGAAAATGGTGGAACTCTTGTTGGTGGTTATGGTGAAAACCAATTAAAATCTTACCAAAAAACTGCAAATGTTACAGCTAACACTTACGGTTTAAAAACTGCTACAAAACAGGAAGATGGTTCATTTATTTTTTCTGCAAGAAGTAACGAAGGAACAGAATCCGGTGTTAAAGATGCGGCATTAAAAGAAGCAACCGGTGTGACTCCAAACTTACGTTCTGGAGACGCTGTTGGTTCTTATGGTGAGACTTTACGTCTCGACCTAAATGGAGATTACGGTGATCTTGGTGCTAATCTTCAGTCTGTAAAATGGACTTTCTATGGAGATGACAGTACTTATACAACTCCAGTAAAAACTTATGGTACAAAATTTGCTGCTGATAACTGGATGCATAAATCAATGGGAATTCAGCTTGGTTTAACAGAATCTGCCCGTTTTGATCTTTCTGGAGATGCAGCAGTAGGATACTGGAGTGTTACTGTTTCCGCTTTAGGTTATAAAGATTATACATATAAATTCCATGCAGACAAAGAAAACATCGCTCAGCACGTTGTAATTGCTTCTGATAGTGATGAAGTAAAAGCTTTACAATCTACAATAAAAACTGCTGATTCTTATCTTGAAAAAGAAACTGAATACTGTGCTAAGCCATATTCTGATTTTAAAACAGAATATAAAGAAGCTCAGGATGCTTTAAAACATGACACATTATATAAAGCTAATATCCTTGAAGCAAATACTCACCTTTCCAATGCTATTGAATCATTAACAAAACCTGAATATAAAGAAGTTGTAAAAGCTGCAACTTTAGAAAAAGATGGTTCCATTGATGATACATGTGTAAATTGCGGTGATGTTAGAAAATCTACTCCAATCGCTAAAATTGCATCTATCAATTTAGATAAAACTTCTTTCACAGAAAATGGACAGGCTCAGAAACCTTCTGTTACTGTAAAAGATAGTACTGGTGCTGTAATTTCTGCTGATAATTATACAGTTTCTTATTCTGACGCTAACAGCACAAAAGCTGGAACTTACAAAGTAACAGTTAAATTTAATGGAAAGAAATATGCTGGTACAAAAGAATTATCTTATACAATTTCAGCTAAACCAGCAGCTACAACTACTGTAACAAACGCAGCAACTGTGAAAGCTCCTGCTAAGACTACTGTGAAATTAAGCAAAGCTAAGAAGACTTCTATCAAAGTATCTTGGAAGAAGATTTCCGGAGTTGCTGCTTACCAGATTCAGTACAGCACATCTAAGAACTTTAAGAAAGCAAAAACAGTCAAGGTTTCTGCAAAATCTGCTTCTAAAGTCTTAAAGAAACTGAAAAAGAACAAGAAATATTATGTAAGAGTTCGAAGCTATAAACTAACAAAAGTAGACAACAAATCTAAGAATGTTTACTCTGCTTGGTCTGCTAAGAAAGCTTTAAAAACTAAGAAAAAATAATTTCTCTTAAATAATATCAATTACATCTCAATCTTAAAATTATTAAATAAAATAGGAACTGCATTTGGTCTGCGGTTCCTATTTTATTTCTCATTCTATGCTTCTTTTTTGCCGTTGATAAATTGATGATATTCTATTTTGAAAATTATTTATTGATAATCCCATAGTTTTTGCAACTTTTCCAACCAATTTTTTGATAATTTTGCAACTTTTCCAACTTTCTTATATAAATGTTTGTTATATATAAGAAAAAGGAGCCATAAAATAAACTTTCTAATCTCTAAGATTACGTTTATTTTACGGCTCTTACTATTACCCTTGTGCTAAATTTTCTTGTAATAATTCCGTCTATCTAAAATATTTATCCAGGATCTGGCGTTCTCCTTCATTGTCATTGATGTCTGTGACAATATCTGCTGCCTCTTTTACTTCATCTGCGGCATTGCCCATGGCGACTCCAAGTCCTGCATATCTGATCATATCGATATCGTTGAAATTATCACCAAATGCCATTATCTCTTCTTGTTTCACATGAAAATGGTCTTTTAACATATGGATTGCATCGGATTTGGATGCTTTCATGGACATGATCTCTAAATAGGTATCTTTGGATCGATAAATTCTGATCTGTGGGAATTCTTTTACTAACTGTTGTTCCAACGCTGCAATATCTTCTTTATCTCCCATGCATAACACCTTGTGTACTTCTTTGTAGACTTCTTCATCTTCAAAAGACACTTCTTGTGGAATCACGCCTGTGATATCACTTTCCTGCGCTGCCCAATATTCTTTTTTATCTTTTACCAGCCATTCATCGTTTGTGTAAATGTTAACCGAAATCTTTGGATCCAATTCATAGACTCTTCTGCATAACTTCATGGCAACTTCTTGTGGCATTGCCACACTGTAGATTGGATGGTCTTCTTCATCAACAACTAAAGCTCCGCTGTAGCAGATCATTGGACTCTTCGCCTCTAATTCTGCTCTGATAGCTGTCATGCCTTTGGGCATTCTTGCGGACACTAAGACGTATGGGATTCCATTTTGGTTGATCTGTTTTATTTTTTTTCTTGTATTTTCTGGTATCTGATGTTTTGAATTTAATAATGTTCCATCAATATCACTAAATACTGCTTTATACTTTTTCATTATGTCTGCATCCTTTCGTTTCTCTGCTTTGTTGTCTATTTCTTCCATTATTATAAAGCAAGAAAAGCCATCTGGCGAGGATAAAATATTCCAGATGGCTTTCTTCTTTTTTAGGTCTTTATTTTTAATATGCTTTCACTGATTTTGCTTTAGAATATGCTCCGTATACTTTCTGATTTGTTGAATCATAGTAGTAATAGCGAACCTGTACATAATATTTCTTGCCTTTTTTTAGACCTGTTTTTGTATAAACATTTTTCGCTAAACCTGTTGTTTTGTATTTTGCAGATTTCATCTTTTTGCTTGTGGAATAACGGAATCTAAATCCTCGTTTTTCTCCATATTTATTTGTATATTTGATAGATTTGGCTACAAATCCTGTTCCTTTTCCAGACTTACCTTTCAAAGATGATAGTTTCGCTGTTCCTACTTTGATTTTAACAAATTTTGCTGTTAATACAATATTTTTATCTGAAGCAGGTACTTTATTAACAACTTTTCCTTGATAAGTCCATCCCGCAAATACATAACCTTTCTTACCAGCAGCTTTATATTTTGTTTTATTCCATCCTGGTAATTTAGTTCCAGCTTTTGTTTTATTTATTGTTGTAACAGTTTTTCCACCATTACCTTTTAATGTTACTGAAATTGTTTTTGGTGTTTCTGATGGTTTTGTTGACTCTGATGGTTTTGTTGGCTCTGATGGTTTTGTTGGCTCTGATGGTTTTGTTTCTTCTTTTTTATCTACATATAAATTCTTGAAACTTACTGCACCATCCCATAAACCAAGTCCCATATATCCAGTTTTGATATCAAAGAAATCTTTGTCTGACTCTTTATCTGCATCAAAAGTATAATTTAAGCATTCCTTATCATCTACATATACTTTCACTGCATTTGCTTCTTTTTCAATCTTCACATGATAATATGATCCATCACTAATGCTAGAAGACATCTCTCCTACTGCAATATCACCATCTTTATACATTCTGAACAAGCGCACTTTGTTACTACCTGGAACAAACTGAAGACAATATGCTCCATTTGGATCCGTTGATTTTGATGCAAAAATTAAGTTAGCTAATCCTTTTTCAAAGGACATATCCGCTTCTATTGTTGATTTTTCATTAACTACCGCATCTTCAGACATATAAAAATCATTTGCAGACTGGTTGGAATCTGATAACACTTCTCCATCAATCGTCCAATTACCACTTACATTTACAAATTTCTTAATGTTTGTTTTGAAGTTATTTTCTTTTACATTAATCGTAAATATCTTTTTCTTTGATGGATCTGATTTACTCGATGCAGTAACTGTTGCTTTTCCTGATTTTAATGCTGTTACAACTGCTTTTCCATCTGACTCTTTGATACTTACAACATCTTTTCCTTCTGTAACATCCCATGTTATCGTCTGATCCATAGAAATTGGAAATACATATGCACTTAATTCTACACTATCACCAGCATATAATATCTGGTTTGCATTCTGCATAGATCCAACAGATTCCACATCTGTCAATTCTTCCTTATCTGTCCAAATTGACTTCATTGGATAAATATCAATATCTGCTTTTACAGGATCACCTTCTACTAGAACAGATGCTCCTAAACTTGTTGGTGTTGGGAATATCTGGTTCGCTCCTGCTGCTGTATTATTACTGCTAAATACTTCAACACTAGCTTTGTCTACATAAATATGTAATTCTACAGAACCATCTTCATTCTTTTTCACATTAGACTGCTCATTTATTTTTTTGAATTCCTGACTGATAATCTTTCCTGATTTACTTCTATCGATAGATAGTTTCTCATTTTCTAAATCATAAATTACATCGGTATATTCTGTATCATTTTGATTCTTTCTTAGTCTGAACCCAACTTTCTTTGTTTTCTCTGATGGTTTAAATTTAGCAACAATCTCATATGTATCCTTTGCAAAATCCTTTAAGAGATCATTATCTTCTGAAATTGTAACATCTTTATAAGAAATCTTATTTTCTGCATCTCTTAAACTCTCATATTCACTAATTGGTGTCTGTGTTAAAACGTATTTTCCATTTTCCTGTTTTAGTCCTACTTTAAGATTCAGATTATAAGTTCCATTAAAATTCTGTCCTACAGTATCTGCAACTTTATTACAATAATCATCCCATGTATTCATCCAATTTCCTTCAATAATCTCTGGAATCGTTGGATTTTCCTGTGTTCCGAAGTCTTGTACATAATATGTCATTGCTGCATAGGAATCCTTACCAAAGTTCATAACACCGTCACTGTTTTTGTAAGCTTCATCTGCAACAAATTTCCATTTTCCATCAACTTGTTTAAAATCACCGACTTTATAAGATCTTCCACCGCGGGAAAGTACCCATTTCACACCATCTTTTGTTTCAATTGGATAAAGGTCAGGGCATTCTGTATGAAGATCTGCATATGTAGATTCACATTTCCAATCTGTCAGATTGTCTGATGAATAAATACGAAGTGGTCCGCCTGCAATTACCATGAACCATTTATTTTCCCATCTAAAAACTTTAGGATCTCGGAAATCTCTATTGTTTAATGGATCTTTTGACCAGTCTGCTGCAATTTTATTTGTTTTTTTCCAAGTTTTTCCTTCATCTGTACTATAGGCAACTTTAATACGTTGTCCATTTCCATCTGCTGTGATCAATGCAACTAATCCACCTTCATTGCCGTCACCAAAAAGTCCTGATGTATTCTTTTCATCCGCTACAATACATCCTGAAAACATAGCTCCATTTGCATCTGGATATAATGCAATTGGCTGTTCTTCCCAATGGATCAAATCTTTACTTGTTGCATGTGCCCAATGCATTGGTCCCCATTTTGTATCATCATAGAACTGATAAAACATGTGATATGTTCCTTTATACTTAACCAATCCATTTAAATCATTTCCCCATCCGTCCTTTACAGAATAATGATACTGATTTCTGTATGCTTCATTATAATAAGTTTTATCTGCTGCTCGGCGATGCACATTTACACGATATGTTAAAGTTGCTGTCTGTCCATTTTCTCCCTGAACTGTGCTCTTTACTGTAATGTAATTCTTACCAACTTTAACTGGAATATTCTTTCCATCGTTATATGTTTTTCCATCATATTCAACCTGTACATCTGCATTTTTATTTTTCTTTTCGATATTCAAGTCTACTGTTTCTGCATTATTCTTTACATACTGAATCATAATTGGTTCTGTGGATGTAAATTGTGCTGCTTTCTCCACATCTCCAGTTGAGGAAGATACCGAGATATTTTTTAACTCTGGTGTGTTTTGATCATTTAATTCTGTATAATAGGTATTTTGGAATGTCATCTCACCATTCCAATTTAATAGACCAAGAGAACCTTCTGTCAAAACAGTACTCTGTCCTTTGTCGTCTTTTTGAAGTGTATAATCACCTGTACTTGCTACCAAAGTATCATTTACATAATAAGAAATCCATGAATCGTAAGCCACTACTTTTAAAGTATATTTCTCATCATCCGTTGCTTTTACTTCTTTTTCATCAATCAACTGATAATCACTATTTTCCTGCCATCGCCAAAGCTTGCATTTATGCGAACCTCCATCGATATTTACCGCATAGCATTCTTTATTATCAAGATTATTATTAAAACGGAAAATTAATGTTGCTGCACCTTGATTTCTCTTAAATGTTACGTCTGTAGAATATACAAAATTCTTAGCTGTTGTTTTACTGAATGCAAAACAGTCTCCTTTATCAACTGCATTGCTGTACAGACCATCTTTTGTTTCTTTCCAATCACCTTTCTTATAATCAAAACCTGTTAAATTCGTTTGATATCCTTGCGCTGCCTCTTTCTCCTGACTATCTGTTGCAGCATTTACAGTAATCGTTTGATATCCTGTTACTGGTGTTATGGAGGTAACTGTAACAGCTCCTGCCATCATTAGTGCCAATAATCTTGGACTTATTTTTCTCATAATTTTTCCTTCTTTCTTTGTACAAAAAAAGGACGATCAAACTATAATCGTCCTTTTCACTCAAAAAACAATAAGTTCTTATACCTATGCTTTAATTAATTGTATAATCTTATCTATGTTTTCTTTGCCTCTCTTTATCCCAAGTCCTATGACAACACAAAGTATCACACTGATGATCGTAATGATCACTCCAGCTACACCAAATACTGTAAATGGCATTTTACTTTGGGCACCTAGTCCCCAATACGCAAGTATGATTCCGATAGAAGATAGAATAATGAGATTGCGAATCCATTTTTTGAGGTTATTGAGCATTTGTGTCTGAAATTCA
>OODK01001094.1_pt1 | contig 15826 bp, 14 predicted proteins | sample 1671371 | NCBI WGS metagenome assembly OODK01 (sample SAMN06348150, study PRJEB24527) | human gut metagenome | biome: human gut; feature: ankylosing spondylitis patient; material: feces | host: Homo sapiens | place: China | collected 2015-10 | reverse complement strand
GCCTTTTGCAGGTCGCATCGGCTGAACGCCGTGCTGCTCAGGACCACGCCGCGGAAATCTGCGCCCGCCAGTTTGCAATCGTCAAACACGCAGTCGCCAAAGGTACATTTACTGAAATCAAACTGCTTCAGCGCCATGCCGGAAAACTCATTGTAGCGGAACTCGCACTGCTCGGCCCTGCCAAAGGGCTGCACCAGGGCACTGCGTCCCTGCAGGCCGCCCCAGGCAATGGACCGGAAGGCACAGTGCAGCAGCCAGGCGTCGCTCATCTGGCAAAAGCTGAACACCACGTCGCTCCAGGCACAGCGGTCGAAGGTGCATCCGAGAAAGCTGCACGCCGTAATGCGCGCACCGCTCCAGCGGCAGTTGATAAACGTGCAGTCGTTGAACTCGGCATCATGCAGAAAATCCGGCGCTACATTGTCAAAGGTTTCGCCCTGGTAATACTGCTTAGCCACGGCGCACCGCCTTTTTCAGGCGGACCCACACCGCGTAAGCCAGCAGCGGCAGCGCAAGGCCGGCCGCCGTGTAGGCCACCCACCAGGCCCCGCCGGTAAAGTAGATGGGGAATGCCGCCAGCAGATAGCTCTCGCCGCCAGTGGCCAGCAGGCCCAGCCAGGTAACGGGCTTGAACGCCAGGAAATGCAAGATCACAATGGGCATCGTGGCGCGCCCCAGTGCGCTGAAAGCACCGCTCACCGCGGGCACGCGCGCCAGCAGGTGGGCACCCTCATACACCAGCATCCAACCCGCCAGGCTGGCCGCCAGCAGGTAGAGCGGGCCGGGGTAGCTGTTGCCCGCCAGGCCTACGCTGCCGAACTGCCCCAGCACCAGCAGCACCACAAAGGCCCCGGCGCAGCACAGCGCTCCGCGCGCCGGACCATGGGGATGCTGCACCCGGTGCAGTACAACACCCAAGTAAAACAGGCAGTAGCAGCTGGCCGCAATGCCCAGGCCCCAGACGTTCCAGCCAATGCGCTGGGCCTGCCAGCCGAGCCAGAGCAGCACGCCGGCAAGCAGCCCTTGCGGGATCAGCGTATCGCCGCTGCGCAGCAGTTTTTTCAACAAAAACTCTACGCCCGCATACAATAGAGATATCTGGAACAGCGCCTGAATGAACCACATAGCGCCGCCCAGCTGGGTGCCGCCGTCAAAAACGCTCCAGTGGGCTGTGCGGCCGATAATGTCCTTGATGGTCACCGGCGTGGTGACAAGGTTGCCGGGCAGATCGAGGATACGCTCGTCCCCTGTCAGGATGTTTACTTTTAAAAACAGGTTGGTCAGCAGGGTGTACACCGTGTTGGCCGCCACAAAGGGCAGCCACAGCGTGACCACCTTGCGCTTGGCAAAGCGGGCCAGCCGATGGGCGCTTTCGCCCGTGTGGGGAGAAAAAAACCACCCGCTGAGCATAAAAAAGAGCGCCATGTGGAATAAATAGATAAAGCTGGAACCGGGGAACCCCGCGTGCCCCAGCACCATCAGCACAATGCCGATACCGCGCATACTGTCCAGCACAGGGTCGCGCTGTTTGGCCATAGCAAAGCCTTCTTTCTTGTTATTCATCCGCAGGCTTGGCCGCGCGGCACTTGGGGCACAGGTAGTGGATGGTCAATGTATAGCCGCGCACCTCGGTGCCGATGGCCGCCTCCACCTCCCGCATCAGGCCCACTACCGGCAGGTCCGCCAGGTGGCCGCAGCCGTCGCACAGCAGGTGGCCGTGGGGGCTGGGGTTGTAATCGTACCGGTCGGGGCCGCCGGGCATTTCCAGGTGGCCGATCTCACCGTCCAGCTCCATCATCTTTAAGTTGCGGTACACCGTGCCCCGGGCAATGTGGGGCATCCGCAGCCGGGCCTCATTAAACAGCTCGTCCGCCGTCAGGTGCTGGGGGCTTTTCTCGCGCATGATGTCTAAGATCAGGGCGCGTTGACGGGTCATGGAAAGCACTCCTTTCAAATTAAGATTTTATCTTAAATATACAATACACGAAAGCCGCGCCGCTGTCAAGCTTTGTGCAAAGCAACCAATAATTATTCCTGAAATTTGGCTTGACAAGCCCCGAAAATTCGGTATAATAGAAGCAAATCAAGACAAATTCCTAAAAATTAAAAAATATTATAAACGGAGGCAATACTATGGAACTGAGAGGCAGCAAGACAGAGAAAACCCTGTGGGAGGCTTTCGCTGGTGAAAGCCAGGCCCGCAACAAGTACACCTTCTTCGCATCCAAGGCAAAGAAAGAGGGCTATGAGCAGCTGGCCGCGATCTTTACCGAAACCGCCAACAACGAGAAAGAGCACGCCAAGATCTGGTTCAAACTGCTGATGGAAAACGGCGAGATCCCCGACACCCTGACCTGCCTGAAGATGGCCGCCGCCGGCGAGAACGAGGAGCATACCTCGATGTACCCGCGCATGGCCGCCGAAGCCAAGGAAGAGGGCTTTACCCAGATCGCCGCGCTGTTCACGATGGTGGCCGCTATCGAGAAGGACCACGAGGAACGCTACAAGCAGCTGGCCGCCAATATCGAGGCCGGCAAGGTCTACGCCCGCGAGACCGAGCAGGTCTGGCAGTGCCGCAACTGCGGTTACACCTATATCGGCCAGCACGCCCCACTCAAGTGCCCGGTATGCGCCCATCCCCAGAGCTATTTTGAGCTGAAGAGCAAGAACTACTAAGCTATCCCCCTGCCCGCAAACAGAAAGAGGAGCCTGACAGCAGGCTCCTCTTTTTTGCATGCAATGTTTCAGCGTTCCTCGCGGAAGTAAGGCAGACCCAGGTGTGCAGGGGGCTGGTCCTCTTTCTTTTTGCGCATGGAAACGGCGATCAGCACCAGCACAGTGACGACGTAGGGCAGCATCTGCACCAGGTCAGTCATGTAGCTGGCCAGCGTGATGCCCAGCAGCGTGGGCAGGAACTGATACAGCCAGTACAGCATGCCGAACAGGTAGGCACCCCAGATGGCGTTGAGCGGCTTCCAGGTAGTAAAGATGACCAGCGCCACGGCCAGCCAGCCCAAAGCTTCGATCTGGCCGGTGGTAGCCCAGATGCCCTGGTTGTAGTCCAGCACGTAGTACAGGCCGCCGATGCCGCAGATGCCTGCGCCGATGCAGGTGGACAGATACTTGTACAGTGTAACGTTGATGCCGGCGGCGTCCGCGGTGGCGGGGTTCTCGCCCACAGCGCGCAGGTTCAGACCCGCGCGGGTGCGGGTGAGGAACCAGTGCATGGCCACCGCCAGCACGATGGCGGCGTACACCAGAAAGCCGTAGGAGAAGATGACCTGCCCCACGGTGCCCAGACCCGACAGCACCGGGATCTTGGCGGCGAAGGCCTTGTTGGCAACAGGGGCAGCAGAGTAGCTGGCACCGTCCAGGATAAAGACACCGAAGAAGTTGGCCACGCCCTTGCCGAAAGTGGTCAGCGCCAGGCCGGTGACGTTCTGGTTGGCGCGCAGGGAGATGGTCAGGAAGGCGTAGATCAGGCCGCCCAGCATCGAGGCTGCAATGGCGCAGAGCGTGGCGATCAGGATGCTGACCAGCCCGTTAGGGTTGGCGGCGGTGTTCTCATAGGCCCAGGCGCTGGCAAAACCGGCAAAGCCGCCCAAGTACATAATGCCGGGCACGCCCAGATTCAGGTTGCCGGATTTCTCGGTCACGGTCTCGCCCAATGCGCCGTACATAATGATGGTGCCAAAGGGGATAGCGCGCATGATCCATGCAATTAAACTGCTGTGCATATCACTTGCCCTCCTTATGTGCGCCGCGCAGGATGAGGCGGTAGTTGATGAAGAATTCACTGCCCAAAATGAAGAACAGGATGATGCCGGTGATGATGTCGGCGGCATACTCATTCAGCGAGTAGGCCGAAGCGATCTCGGATGCGCCGCGCTCCAAAAAGACGAGCAGGAAGGAGATCAGCGCCATATAGAAGGTGTTGAACTTGGCCAGCCAGGCCACGATGATGGCCGTAAAGCCGCGGCCGCCTGCCGAGGTGGTGGCAATGGTCTGGTCCTTACCGGCGACGATGAGGAAGCCGCACAGGCCGCAGACCGCGCCGGAGATGAGCATGGTGCGCACCGTAACGCGGCGGACATTGATGCCGGCATAGCGGGCAGTATTTTCGCTTTCGCCCACAACGCTGATCTCATAGCCCTGCTTGGAGAACTTGAGGTAGGCATACATGGCAAAGGTCAGCACGATGACGACGATGATGTTAATGGTGTAGCGCTGGCCCATAATGATGGGGAACCAGCCTGCCTTGGTAGCCTTATTCAAGGTGCCCAGGCTGGAGGCCTGGCCGCGCATGATGTTGGTCATACAGGCAACAATGCTCGTGGCAACGTAGTTCATCATCAGGGTGAACAACGTCTCGTTGGTACCCCAGCGGGACTTGAACCAGGCGGGCACAAAGCCCCACAGCGCACCGGCGGCCATACTGCCGATGGTCATAGCCGCAAACAACACCGAAGTGGGCAGGTTGTTGCCCTGGTAGACCATGACCAGCGCGGCGATCAGGCCGCCGATCAGGATCTGACCTTCGCCGCCGCAGTTCCAAAAGCGCATCTTAAAGGCAGGCGCCAGCGCGATGCCGACGCACAGCAGGATGGACAGGTCGCGCAGCATCCAACTGAAGCGGGTCATGTTGGCAAAGGTGCCGCCCCACATAACGCCGTAGACGGCCAGCGGGTTCAGACCGGTGACGAAGTAGATAAACAGCGCATCTACGACCAATGCCAGCAAAATGGCAATGGCACGCACCGCGATCTTCTGGGGCATCGTGGTGCCCTCGCGCTTGGCAATACGCAGCAGCGGTTCACGCACTGCGGTACTGGACTGACTCATGCCTTAACCTCCTTTACCAGATTGGTCATGCGGTTGCCGACTTCCTCCTTGGTGGTCTTGCGGCCATCCAGGATGCCGTTGACCTTGCCGCCGCAAAGCACGACGATGCGGTCGCACAGCTCCAGCAGCACGTCCAGGTCCTCGCCCACATAGATGACGGCGACGCCTTTTTTCTTCTGCTCGTTCAGCAGGTGGTAGATCGTGTAGGAGGTGTTGATGTCCAGGCCGCGCACGGCGTAGGCGGTCATCAGCACAATGGGGTCGGCGGCCAGCTCACGGCCGACCAGCACCTTCTGCACGTTGCCGCCGGACAGGCGGGAGACCGGGGTGTTCAAATCCGGCGTTACAACGTTCAGCTCTTTTTTGATAGTCTCGGCCAGGTCGTGGGGAGCCTTACGGTCCACGATGGGCGAATGGCCCTTGCCGTAGCTTTTCAGCATCATGTTATCGGTCATGCCCATGGAGCCGACCAGACCCATGCCCAGGCGGTCCTCCGGCACGAAGGACAGGTGGATGCCTGCCTCCCGGATGGCCTTGGGGCTTTTGCCGATGAGCTGCACCGGGGCGGAAGTGTCGGGAGCGTAATACTCCACGCTGGCGCCGCGCTGGGTGGGCTGCAATCCGGCGATGGCCTCCAGCAGTTCCTTCTGACCGTTACCGGAGATACCGGCAATGCCCAAGATTTCGCCGCCGTACACATCAAAGCTGGCATCGTCCAGCACAGTGATGCCGTCGGCGCTGCGGACGGTCAGGTGCTGGATGTCCAGGCGCTTGACCGGGTTCACGGGTTCGGGGCGCTCGATGTTCAGTTCCACTTTTTCACCCACCATCATGGCGGTCAGGGTGGCTTCGTCAGCGTCCCTGGTGGCAATATCGCCCACATACTCACCCTTGCGCAGGATGGCCACGCGGTCGCTGATGCCCAGCACCTCGTGCAGTTTGTGGGTGATAATGATGACGGCCTTGCCGTCGGCTTTCATGTTGCGGATGACCGTGAAGAGGCGCTCGGTCTCCTGGGGGGTCAGCACGGCGGTGGGCTCGTCCAGGATCAGGATGTCCGCACCGCGGTACAGCACCTTGACGATCTCCAGTGTCTGCTTCTGGCTGACGCTCATCTCGTAGACTTTCTGGTCCAGATCCAGGGCAAACTGGTATTTTTCGCAGATGGCGCGGGCTTTTTCGTGGACCTTTTTCAGGTCGAAGCTGCCGCCGCCCATGGAAAGGGCGATGTTTTCGGTAGCGGTAAACACATCCACCAGTTTGAAGTGCTGGTGGATCATGCCGATGCCCAGATCCAGCGCATCGCGGGGGGAGCGGATGGTAACAGCCTTGTCCCCCACGTAGATCTCGCCCTCATCGGGGTAGTAGATGCCGGCGATCATGTTCATCAGGGTCGTCTTGCCGCTGCCGTTTTCCCCCAGCAGGGCCAGGATCTCGCCCCGGCGCACGCCCAGCGAGACATCCTTGTTAGCCACCACAGGGCCAAAGGTCTTGGTGACGTGCTGCAAACGCACGGCGTATTCGGTCTGCGCCATTCTGCAGGCTCCTCTCACAGGTTATTTTTTCAGGGTTATTTAAAGGAAGAAATATTTTATAAAACCACCAAAAGGGAAGGCTGCGGATTTGCCGCAGTCTTCCCTCTTGGGTACCTGTCAGCGATCAGGCAACAGGGTCAGCATCTTCGATGATGCCGTCAATGCGCAGGGAGAAAGTGGGGGCTGCGCGCAGCTCGCCCTCATGGAAGTAACCGTCGGAGATAGCCTCCTTGGTCTCGCCCTGGTAGACAGCAACGGGAGAACCGGTGCTGTAATCATAGTAGGTCAGGTCAACAGGAGCGGTGGTAACAGTCTCGCCGCCAACGGTGAACTTGCTGGTGTCGAAGACATGCAGGCTGCCGTCTTTCAGAGCAGCCTCGACCTCAGCGACCTTCTCGGCGGTGCCGTCAGCGCACTCGGGGCCAAGGTCGGTGATGGCAACAGCGCCATCCTCGTAGCCCTTGCACCAATCCTGCGGGATGCTGCCAGCCTGGGCGCCCTCGAACAGCTCTTTGTAGTAGACCTTCCAGACGTTGGTGGCGGAGGTCAGGGCAGCGGTGGGAGCGGTGGCCAGCATATCGATGTTGTAACCGACAGAGTAGCAGATCTTGCCGGAATCCTTCAGCTTCTGGGTAGCGGCGGGAGCACCGGTAGAGTCAGCGTGCTGGCCGATGATGACAGCGCCGTTGGCGATCAGAGCCTCAGCGGCAGCGCCCTCCTTGTCGATGTCGAACCAGGAGTTGGTGTACATGACTTCCATCTCAACATCGGGGTAAACGCTCTGGACACCCAGGAAGAAAGCGGTGTAGCCGGAGACGACCTCGGCGTAGTTGTAAGCGCCGACGTAGCCGATCTTGACCTTGCCGTCAGCGGTGAAGCTGTCGGGCTGGGTCTCGGGGGTCAGGGTGCCGGACTCGACCAGCTCCTTAACCTTCATGCCAGCGACAACGCCGGAGACATAGCGGCTCTGGTAAACAGCGGTGAACGCATTGTAGAAGTTATCGAGGTCGGAGTTGGCGGCGAAGTCGCCGGTCATGGCCACGAAGTTGACATCGGGGTACTTCTCGGCTTCCTCGACCATGTAGGTCTGGTGGCCGTAGGAGTTGGAGATGATCAGGTTGCAGCCCTGGCCGACCAGGTCCTCGGCGGCGTCAGCAGTCTTGCCGCCCTCAGGGATCTTGTACTTCCAGACGATCTGGTCGTCGCTCATGCCCAGCTCAGCAGCGGCTTCCTTGATACCATTGATGTGCGCGGCGCTGTAGCCCTCGGTCTCATCACCCAGGATGATGGCGCCGACTTTGACGTCGGGTGCCTGGTTATCGCTGCTGCCCTCAGCAGTAGCGGTGGTACCGGCGGCGCTGCTGGCAGCAGTGTCAGCGGTGGAACCACAGGCAGCCAGGCTGAACACCATAGAGGCGGCCAGCAGAATACCCATTAGTTTCTTCATGTGTGTTGTTCCTCCCTGTTATGTGTGCATAAAAACGGCAAAAATGCGTCGATTCTACCTGACTTTTGCCGGGGAGTGACGCATTTCGTTACTTTGCAAGACCCATTGTAACCACTTTACAAACGCTTTGCAATGATTTTTAAATTTTTGTAAAAACTTTGGCGAAAGGCGTAAATGTTTTACCCACACGCACACGCCAATAGGCAGGACGCACAAACGAAAAAAGCAAAAGTCATACTTTACCTGTGCAAAAAGTATGACTTTTGCTGTTTGCTTGCAGTTTGATCTTTTGCTTTGTTTTGCGGCTGCTCCGGGGCCGGGTGTGCTGCTTAGCGTTTGTGGATGTACTTGCGGTCCAGCCCGTAGTTGACGGCGGCGTTGAGCACCGCCCACATCAAAAAGACTTCCACCGGCAGCATCAGCGTGTTTTTGATGGCGCCGGAGGTCAGGTAGTAGAGATAGCCCTTGCCGTAGAGCATGGCCTTCCACACGCTGCCCAACAGCACGTTGCTGCCGTAATTGATAATAAGCCGCACCACAATAATGCGCAGCAGCGTTGGTTTGCGCTTGTACAGCAGCACGCCGTAGATGAAGCCCGACAGCACCGCCGTGACGAGGTAACCGGGGAAATACGGCTCGCCGTAGCTGGAGAGCAGAAACCCTACCGAGTCGATGATGGCACCGGCCATCATGCCCACGCAGGGGCCGTAGCACATGCAGCCCAGACCGACCACCAGAAAGCTGAAGTAAATTTTAAGGCTTGGCCCCAGCAGGTAGATGGGCAGACCCTCCAGCACGATGGCCATGGCGCAGACCAGGCCCGCAAAAGCCAGCACGCGGACGTTGCGGAACTCCGCCCGGGCGGTGCGCCAGTAGGCTGGTGAAAAGACGGACAATTTTGCTTCCTGCATACAAAAAACCTCCTTGCGTATGCGGATGCCGCACAAGCAAGGAGGCAATAATAAGGTGTGCCAGGCACACCCGCCGTTGCACACCGTTTATGCAGCAGTGGGATGCGGGGCCCGCACCGCAGGCCGCTTTGGCCTTTCGTCCTGCCACAACTCCCCGTTGGTCAGGCACTTTACGCGCGTGTCCCTACTCTGCGAAAAAATATTGGGTTACAAGCCTATTATACACGGGATAGATAGAAATGCAAGCACGCCTTTGCAAAAACAAGCTGCACGGGCGCTGCCCTACCTCTGTAGGGGAGCATTCTATATGCTCCCGCGGGCGGATGCAAGCATCCGCCCCTACGCATTCCGCATAGGTTCGCATTGCTCGCCCCTACCCTTTCTTTACACGCCGCTGGCACCGTAGTTGGACAGCACGCGGGCGCTGGGGTCGTCGACGTTGCAGCCGGGCCAGGCCTTGTTGGGCATCCAGTAATCCACGATCATCTCCGCCTGGCCGGGATAGTACTTTTCAAAAATTTCACGGTACAGCAGGCTTTCCTTGGTAAAGGGGCGGCAATAGGTATACTGGCCGCACTTCTCGGCAAATTCGCGGTCGGTATACACGGTCCCGGCGTATTCTTTCAGGTCGTCCACCATCGAGTGGCCCACAGCGTCGCTGAAGGCAGCCTTTTCACGCCAGAGGATGCTCTCGGGCAGCCAATCCCCCTCAAAGGCCTTGCGCAGCAGGTACTTGCCCATGCCATAAGTGTTCAGCTTCTTTTCGGGGTCGATGGCCATAACGTACTTGACGAAATCCAGGTCACCGAAGGGCACGCGGGCCTCCAGGCTGTTGACGCTGATGGAACGGTCGGCGCGCAGCACATCGTACATATACAGTTCGCGGATGCGCTTCTGGCTCTCGGTCTGGAAGGCGGCGGCGCTGGGGGCGAAGTCGGTGTACTTGTAGCCGAACAATTCGTCGGAGATCTCGCCGGTCAACAGCACGCGGATGTCGGTGTGCTCATGGATGTACTTGCAGACGAGGTACATACCCACCGAAGCGCGGATGGTGGTGATGTCCCAGGTGCCCAGCATGGCGATGACTTTTTCCAGCGCTTCAAGAACGATTTGCTTGTTGATGATGACCTCGGTGTGGTCGGCATGGAGGTAATCAGCCACCTGCTTGGCGTATTTCAGGTCGATGGCGTCCTCGCTCATGCCGATGGCGAAGGTGCGGATGGGCTTGCCCAGCTTTTTAGCCGCAATGGCGCAAACCAGGCTGGAGTCCAGGCCGCCGGAAAGCAGGAAGCCCACGGGGGTGTCGGCATCCAGCCGCTTATCCACGCCAGCCACCAGCTTTTCGCGGATGTTCGTCAAAATTTCAGGCAGTTCATCCTGGCTGTAGGCCGGGGTATCGGCGATGTCGCAGTAGCGCACAAACTGGCCGTTGCAGTAGTAGCTGCCGATGGGGAACGGATAGATCTTTTTGCACAGTCCAATGAGGTTTTTGGCCTCGGAGGCAAAGGCGATATGGCCGCTCTCGCTGTAGCCGTAGAACAGCGGGCGGATGCCGATGGGGTCGCGGGCAGCGATGAGCAGCTTTTTGCGGCTGTCGTACAGAATCATGGCAAACTCGGCGTCCAGATGCTTGAACATGTCCAGGCCGTACTTGTAGTACAGCGGCAGGATGATCTCGCAGTCGGAGTCCGACTCAAAGGTGTAGCCTTCAGCTTCCAGCTCGGCCTTGACGGGGCGGAAGCCGTACAGCTCGCCGTTGCAGGCAACGCAATCAGTACCGCGGAAGAAGGGCTGCATGCCCTCCGGCGTAAGGCCCATAATGGCCAGGCGGCCGAAGCCCAGCAGGCCGAACTCGGTCTCGGCGACGCGCTGGTCGTCCGGGCCGCGGCTGGTGGTGCGCAGCAGATACTCAGTAAACATTTCCTTGGGCAGATCATGCCCGGCATAACCCATGATACAGCACATTTTGGTGACACTCCTTTAGATTTCCAACACCTGTTATTCCCCCGAACGGCAATAAAAAAAGACAGCCCATTCGCCCTGCATTAGGACGAATCGCTGTCTTGGATCCGCGGTGCCACCTAAATTACCGCAGCCGAAATAATGGCATACGGTCACTTTTTCCGTACACGTTCACCTTTGAAACGCTGCCGCTGTAACGCACGGCCTGCGGCATCCCCTACTCCCCTGCGGTTTCAGTTTGCAGCTGTCGGGTGTTCTTTCGCGCCCCGTCCCCGTCCCGGCTTACACCAGATGTCGGGCTCTCTGTGCGGATGTTGGGCGGTACTTTTCCCTGTCATCGCTTTTATCAGCTAAAGCATAGCACCATTTTGGGGCCGTGTCAAGCGTTTTTGGGTAGTTTTAGCTAACAGACCGTTTGGATTTTATTTTGCCTAAAATCCACCTTTTTATAGGGTTTTATCTTGTTTTGGGCGTTTTGGCATGGTACAATAAACCGCAGAGCATTATTTATTAACGGAGGAATCACCTTTTTATGTTAGAGCTTCGTCATGTCGGCTTTGAGACCGACGACAATAAAGAGATTCTGCGGGATGTCAGCCTGACTGTGCAGGACCGTTTTGTGGCCATCACCGGCCCCAACGGCGGCGGCAAATCCACGCTGGCCAAAGTCATTGCCGGTATCTACCAGCCCACCAGCGGCCAAATTTTGCTGGACGGCGTGGACATTACCCACATGTCCATCACCGACCGCGCCAACCTGGGCCTGAGTTACGCCTTCCAGCAGCCAGTGCGCTTTAAGGGGCTGCGGGTCAAGGACCTGCTGAGCCTGGCCGCCGGCAAAAATACCAGCGTCAACGAGGCCTGCAGCTATCTGAGCGAGGTCGGTCTGTGCGCCCGTGATTATGTGGACCGTGAGCTGAACGACAGCCTGTCCGGCGGCGAGCTGAAGCGCATCGAGATCGCCATGGTGCTGGCCCGCGGCACCAAGCTGTCCATCTTCGATGAGCCGGAGGCGGGCATCGACCTGTGGAGCTTCCAGAACCTCATCCGCGTGTTTGAAAAGATGTACGAGCAGACCCGCGGCAGCATCCTGATCATCAGCCATCAGGAGCGCATTTTGAACATTGCCGACAAAATTGTCGTTATTAAAAACGGCCAGGTGGAAAAAGAGGGCGCCCGTGCGGACATCCTGCCCGCCCTGCTGGGCAGTGCCGACGCCGGCAGCCCGGCCTGCAGTGTGCTGGCCGACAAAGTGGAAGGGGTGCGCAAATGATCGACGCAATTGAACAAAACCTGCTGCGGGAGGTCGCCGACCTGGACAGCCTGCCCGTAGGCGCTTACAACATCCGCGCCAATGGCCAGCTGGCGGGCCGCAACACCACCGCCAACATTGACATCGTGACCAAGGACGACAAGCCCGGCATCGACATTTACATCCGCCCGTTCACCAAAAACGAGAGCGTGCACATTCCCGTTATCCTGAGCCAAACCGGCCTGACCGATCTGGTGTACAACGATTTCCACATCGGCGAGGGCGCGGACGTGACCATCATCGCCGGCTGCGGCATCCACAACTGCGGCGGCGGCAACGCCCAGCACGACGGCATCCACACCTTCTATCTGGCCAAAAACGCCAAGCTGCGCTACGTGGAAAAGCACTACGGCGAGGGCGACGGCCGCGGCAAGCAGGTGATGAACCCCACCACCATCGTGCACCTGGCCGAGGGTGCGCAGATGGAGATGGAGACCACCCAGATCGCCGGTATCGACGATACCATGCGCAAAACCAGCGGTGATCTGGCCGAAGGCGCCAGCCTGGTCATCCACGAGAAGATCATGACCACCGGCGACCAGCACGCTGTGACCGATTTTGACGTAGACCTGAACGGCGAGGGCTGCTCGGCCAACGTGGTAAGCCGCAGCGTGGCCAAGGATGTGAGCAAGCAGGAGTTTATCAGCCACATCAACGGCAACTGCGCCTGCGCGGGCCACTCCGAGTGCGACGCCATCATCATGGACCACGCCTCGGTCATTGCCAGCCCGGCCCTGACCGCCAACAGTGTGGACGCCAGCCTGATCCACGAAGCCGCCATCGGCAAGATTGCCGGGGAACAGCTCATCAAGCTGATGACCCTTGGCCTGACCGAAAAGGAAGCTGAGGACCAGATTGTAAACGGATTTTTGAAATAATTTTTGCAATAAGCAACAGCCGCCCGGTACCAGACCGAGCGGCTGTTTTTGTTGACGGTATGCGGAAATTTGTGTATACTGTGAAGCAGATACATCAGAATCTTTTCAAGGAGATGAAAACATGAAAAGACAGCTTCAAGGTATAGCCATTCTCTTGTGCAGTATTTTGTTTTCCGTGACATTTCGCAACGTTGGATGGGATTATTTCATCGGCGGTACTACCATACAGTGGCAACACCTGTTTATGATTACCGGCATTGTCGGTGTAATTCTTACATTTTTTCCGAGCAAGAAATAAAGAAGTTTCTGTTTGTTAAATTGGAAGGTTGCAAGGAGGGGTCAAGACCCCTCCCTACAAGCCGACACGAATGACTGTCAAAACATAAACGGACGGCAACCCAAACCCGCGGGGCATCGAGGACGCCGCCCCTACAAATGAATTTCAGCGTCAGCTTGCGGGCCGATGACGAGCATCGGCCCCTACAGAAAATTGCAGAGGAATTGGCCCCGGAGGGGTCAATGTGGAGAAGGGCCCAAAAGCGTTAAGAAAAATGCAGCACTCCTGCATTTTTTAGCTTTTGGGCCTTCGACCACCTCTTTGGGGTTCTTAGGGGCGAGCAGCCCCTAAGGCGGGGTCCGCTGCCTCGCAACAGCGGGACTTTTTTCGCTTCCTTTTTTGGTCACAAAAAAGGAAGGCTTGACGGACGCACCACATTATAAAAGGCCCTGCCGCAAGGTAGGCAGGGCCGATTAGGATTTACTTCAAAACAGCACCCAGGTTAGCACTGGTAACCAACCGGGCATACCGGGCCAGCCAGCCGGTCTTGATGTTCGGCTCAGGCTGAACATACGCAGCCTTGCGGGCGGCCAACTCTTCGTCGCTGACGGCCAGATGGATGGACGCATTCGGGATGTCGATCTCGATGGTGTCCCCCTCTTTGACCAGACCGATAGGCCCACCGGAAGCAGCTTCGGGGCTGACGTGGCCGATGGCCGCACCGCGGGACGCGCCGGAGAAGCGGCCGTCGGTGATGAGGGCCACGGTGGTATCCAGCTTCATGCCCGCCAGTGCGCTGGTGGGGTTGAGCATCTCGCGCATGCCGGGGCCGCCCTTGGGGCCCTCGTAGCGGATGACCACCACGTCGCCGGGGTGGATCTCGCCCGCATAGATGGCGGCAATGGCGGTGTCCTCGCTGTCAAAGACGCGGGCCGGGCCGCTGTGGACCTGCATTTCGGGCGCAACGGCGCTGCGCTTGACCACGCAACCGTCCGGGGCGATGTTGCCCCACAAAATCTGCAGGCCGCCGGTCTTGGAATAGGGGTTGTCGATGGAACGGATGGCCTTGTCGTTCAGGATATGGGCACCCGCGATGTTCTCGCCCAGGGTCTTGCCGGTAACGGTAGGAACATCCAGGTCCAGCAGGTCAGCCTTAGCCAGCTCGGCCTGCACCGCCGGGATGCCGCCTGCTTCGTACAGGTCGGGCATATGGGTGGGGCCTGCCGGGGCCAGGTGGCACAGGTTGGGTGTTTTAGCGCTGATCTCGTTGAAGAGGTTCAGGTCAATGGGGCAGCCTGCCTCCTGGGCAATGGCCAGCAGGTGCAGCACCGTGTTGGTGGAGCAGCCCAGGGCCATATCGCAGGTCAGGGCGTTGCGGATGGAACGCTCGTTGATGATCTGGCGGGCCGTGACGCCGCGCTTGACCAGATCCATGATGGCCATACCGGCATGCTTTGCCAGCTGCAGACGCTTGGAGTAGACCGCCGGGATGGTGCCGTTGCCGGGCAGGGCGATGCCGATGGCCTCGCACAGGCAGTTCATGCTGTTGGCCGTGTACATGCCGGAGCAGGAGCCGCAGCCGGGGCAGCAGTTGCAGGTGCAGTCCTCCAGCTGCTCATCGTTGATAAGCCCGGCCTTGTAGGCACCGACGGCTTCGAACATTTTGGACAGGCTGACTTCCTCACCGCCGTAACGGCCTGCCAGCATGGGTCCGCCGGAGCAGACGATGGCGGGCACATCCATACGCACCGCCGCCATGACCATGCCGGGCACGATCTTATCGCAGTTGGGCACCAGCACCAGGCCGTCCAGCTGGTGGGCCATGTACATGGTCTCGACGCTGTCGCAGATCAGTTCACGGCTGGCCAGGGAATATTTCATGCCCACATGACCCATAGCGATGCCGTCGCAGACACCGATGGCAGGAATCAGAATGGGGGTGCCGCCTGCCATGCGCACACCGTCCTTGACGGCCTGGGCCAGCTTGTCCAGGTTCATGTGGCCGGGCACAATTTCGCTGTAGGCGGAAACCACACCAATCAGCGGGCGGTCCAGTTCCTCCGGCGTGTAGCCCAAAGCATAGAACAGGCTGCGGTTCGGTGCCCGTTCGGGGCCTTTTTTGACGTTATCGCTGTTCATTTTTTCTCTCCGTTTATCTAAAAGGCCTTCCCCGCAGGGGGGAAGGCGTTGTTTTGTTAAAATTACTTCTTCAGCCAGCTCATCATCTTACGCAGCTCGGCGCCGACCTTCTCGATGGGGTGCTCGGCAGCCATGCGGCGCTGTGCCAGGAAGTGGGTCTTGCGGCCGCCCTTGGGGCTCATCTCGGTCAGGAACTCGGAAGCGAAGGTGCCGTCCTGGATCTCCTTCAGGACCTGCTTCATCTCCTTGCGGGTATCCTCGGTGATCAGGCGCTTGCCGGTGCGGTAGTCGCCGTATTCAGCAGTGTTGGAGATGGAGTAGCGCATCTTGGAGAAGCCGCCCTCGTTGATCAGGTCAACGATCAGCTTCATCTCGTGGCAGGTCTCGAAGTAAGCCATCTCGGGGGCGTAACCAGCCTCGACCAGGGTGTCGAAGCCAGCCTGGATCAGCTCGCAGACGCCGCCGCAGAGGACAGCCTGCTCGCCGAACAGGTCGGTCTCGGTCTCCTCCTTGAAGGTGGTCT
>OODK01001083.1_pt1 | contig 16041 bp, 15 predicted proteins | sample 1671371 | NCBI WGS metagenome assembly OODK01 (sample SAMN06348150, study PRJEB24527) | human gut metagenome | biome: human gut; feature: ankylosing spondylitis patient; material: feces | host: Homo sapiens | place: China | collected 2015-10 | reverse complement strand
TGCCTGTTCCATGACACATCTCATTAAACACAAAGTTGAAGCACATCATTAACTCACTCAGATAATCTGTAATTGTGAAAGCATTCTTTTGATTCAATATATTCAATGGCTTCCTCAAAATTAGTTATTACTTTTTCTCTTTCTGTCCACATGGTTTACACCTCATTTCGTCTCCTTCTGTATGACTTCAATCTATTTTGACTGATTCTAAGAGTCTTTTAAGTTTTCTCGTTGCGAGAGTATTAATAATCACAAAACCCGTTCCTATATCAAAATAGATTCTTGGAACAACAAGGTATATGGTGTCTCTTCTATTTTGAACTTTTATCATCGTTCCCAGCGCGTTTAATCTATAAAATTCAACAGCATGAATCGCATCAAAAACTATTCTATCCTCTCCGCGATGATATAACACTCTCATACTTATTCCCCTCCTAAATTGCAGCGAATATTTCCAGCCGCATTTTATACATTAGTATAGCAGAATAAATCTGGTGCCTCAATTAAAAGCACTCGAAATCTTCCCATATTGCATGCTCTTCATACTTACAATTATTATAATAATTCTTGTTTTCAGACAAGCTATCCTTTATACTTATTAAATAAAAAAATATAGTTCTTATTTCATAGGAGGACATTACAAAATGAAACATTCTAAAAGTAAAAAAAGTGGTTTTACTTTAGTAGAACTGATTGTTGTATTGACAATTTTAGCAATTCTTGCCGCACTACTAATTCCGGCATTAACAGGCTATATCGAAAAAGCGAAAAAAGATAAAGTCATCGCAGAAACTCGAATGCTGCACGAAGCAGTACAAACTGTAACCTCTGAATTATATGCAGGTTCAACGCAATGGAAAGCCTCTAGTGGAGCGATAACACTTGCCAGTTCTTCTGGAAATCCTGCCCCATTCAGTAATGGGCTTGCTGGTGTTAACCTGAAAGATTCCTACAATGAAACGGTAAAATTATCCGAAGTACCAAGTTTGCAGGACGGATCCGGTCATTTCTTAGCTCTCATCAATGGAAACGGAAAGGTCCATAGCATCATTTATACTGCTAGAGGATACTTAGGATTGTACAGTTCCGATACCAAACAATATGAAGCATATAAAATCGGTGAAACAACAGATTATGGCACAGTAAGTGATTCCTCATATTCTAGTTACTATAGTTCGATTTATTATCTTGCTGCAATTGATGAAGGTAACTCAACTGATCCAACTGTTTCCTATGCATGGTCTTGCGCCGGTATTCGCGCTTGTCTTGGAATCGGTGAATTTCAATAAAAGAAGAAGCTCTGCATCTTTTAATAAAACAACGCTCACACGCGGTTTTAAAGATGTAGAGCTTTTATTTTCTAATTAAAATCGATCGAAATCTTCCTGCGTTGCAAGCTCTGCATACTTACAATCATCATTTCTGCTCTCTGCATACATGTCATTGATTAGGCCAATCGACAGAAGTTCTAAGGCTTTCATTTTATCGGCAACTTCTTCCGGAAGGGCTGTATCCCTGCCGCCGACTTCATTCGGAAGTTTCTTATAATCTCCAACAGCAAACCATTCTTTTCTGGAATCGCTGGTGCCGTTCTTCAAAACCAAGTGAAGTTCTTTGATGAATTTCTCCGTCAGAGCTGCTTTTGCATAATCAATAATCATGTCAATGCAGCGGAAGTGATTTGCTGTTTCGATCATGTCATCCACATTCAGCACTTCTTTTTCTACGCCGATGGTGTTGGTTTCCCAAATATCAATTTCTAGAGCGTGTCTGAAAAAGGCTTTTCGTGAGCTGTGAGTCCCAATTTGTGGGAGATTTTATCCGAATGAGGGCGGCGTAGCGGGCTACGGCAACCGAATGAGGGTAAAATATACCGCAAAGTGGGGCTTGCAGATTGCGGAAATGATTTTTCAGACACGCTCTAGTGCAATCCCTATCGGAAATTGATCTGAAATTCATATTCCGATCAACTTACATGCTCCTTTTCCGGTTTTCTTAACCACTCCCTGTTTTTCAAATTCGTTCATAATCCGCTGTAACTGCCGAGCGGGACAATGAAGCTGAAACGACATCTTCTCGATTCCTTTGAACGACCTGTCATCGTATTTATAGTTCATGTAATTCCACACTCTTTCTGCAAGTGATGAAGGTACTGCATAGCAACAAAATATCTTAGGATGCTACACATGCAGATTCTTATGCATCTCTTCCTTAAATTCTCTCCCCTTAAATAAAATCACGCCCACTAAGAACAAAAAGCAGATCAGTGCTCCGAACATGCTCACTGTCGGTTTCCTGACAACTCCGCATACAAGCAGGATCACCGGAAGAATCAGACCATAGACGGCAGCCATGATTTCATAGATGAGATATTCTCTCACCGGGCTTTTCTGTACCTTGGCAATTACAAACATACCTGCCAGAGTAGCCACACTCAGGATTGGAAGCACCAGATCCACCGACCAGCCGTGCCACCCAGTAAATCCATCCCATATAAAGCAGATGATCGAACCGATCAAAAGCTGCCACATTACATTTTTCAGCAGGTTATACCTTTTGAAGAATCCAATCGAAGAGGCAATCCACATTGTTGCCACACCACCGGCAGTAAACCAGGTCCAACGGATGCGGGGATGAAAGTTCAGATCCGTAACTACCATAGCTGCGGCAAGTACCAGACACAGAAAACTATAGACTTTATAGACTTTCATCTCCTGTTCACTTGGCATCTGGGGCATTGGAAATTCCGGTTCGACTTTTTCTGCTGTTATTCCCTGCTCTTTTAGCAGACGATAGAAATTCCGCTCGATATTCACGGTATCGTATCTGGATGTAAAAGCGAAGGATAACTTATCTTCAAACGAGCACAGACACAGCTCCAGCTTCGGCGTATTGGTAAACACACCAAAACGTTCAATATAAGGCACATAACTATCCGGCATACGGACAGCACTCATGTTGGAAAATATAGCCGTTGTATTTTTCTCAGAAAATTTTGCTCCTGCGTGGATACAGAGATTTTTCAGTTCCAATGGAGCAAGTCTCAGGATCGGATGCAGCTCCAGTGCAAGCAGATCGTTGATATGAGCAGACATTTTTTCCTTTGTCAGTTGTTCTTCGAAAAAATCTTTGGTATATCTCAGCACCTCCTCAAAGCTTCTGTCCTGCTTTGAAAAATCATACCCCGGTTCGATCCAGTTGAAGAAATTCAACATGGATGTGGACGGAAAAAACTTTCGCAGATTTACCGGCACCATCAAAACTATCGGTTTTTTCTCCTGCATCTTTGACATTTCTTCATGGATTGCCTTGAGAAAGACAGCTGTCAGAAAGACCGTCATGGATACCCCCAGTTCTCTGCTTCGCTTTAACACTTCCTTTACGGAAACCACACTTTCATGAACATGGAGATGGTTCCCATCCTTCTTTTTTCTTCGGATCTGGAAGGCACGTGTTTTCTTTTCCTTCGGCCGTTTCTGATCTTTGGAATAATACTTCAGAAAACTGTCTGATTCCTGGTCCTGGACAGTCATATCTTCCGGCAACATGGAAACCGGCTCAAGCCCCTCTTTCTGATGTGCCAGATACAGATAATTACTCACCAGTTCCTTCAGAAACTCCGTTGCACCGGTACCATCTGTCAGCACATGAAACACTTCAAAATTGATTCGTTTTTTATAATAAGTCACCTCAAAAAGAAGTGTCTTCTTATCTTTTACATAAAGCCTGCTGCAAGGCTCTTTATACTCTTCCTTTACGACCGGATGCAGGTTACATGGCTCCAGATAATGCCAGAATAATCCTTTTCTCAGTACCATAAGAAACATGGGAAATGTCTCCACAGTCTGATCCAGTGCTTCCTGCAAAAGTTCCTTCCGGACTTCTTCTTTTAATTCGCAATAAAACCGGAATACTCTGGTATCCCTTTTGTTACTGGCTGCGGAATACAGCTTTGCCGCATTGTCCAGCCTTCTCCAACGTGCTTTTTTCTGATTCACAATGCTTCTCCCTTCAAAAACGCATTGATATAAGTGAAACTTTCCTGCACATACAGATGCTTGATTCCCAGTGCAAAATAGCCATGTAGTGCACCTTTGATACGATGGATCTGTACGTGATTTCCTGCTTCCTTCAAACGTTTTCCGTATGCTTCTCCTTCATCCCGAAGAGGATCAAACTCAGAAGTAAGTATCAGGGTATCTGGCTGATGACTCACATCTTTTGCCAGATAAGGGGCAAAATACGGATTTTGTTTATCCTCTTCATTTTTCGCATACAGGTCAATATAATCCTGCATTTTTCCTGCTGTCAGAAGATAATCTGTTCCATTTTCCTTGACGGAGGGAAATGGGGATTTTTCCGTATAATCATTATAAGTGGCCGGATAGATCAGAATCTGTCTTTTCGGCATGAATTCTCCCCGGTCTCTTGCCATCAAAGACAGTGCTGCGCAAAGATTTCCTCCTGCACTGTCGCCGATCAGAGTGATATTTTCCGGTTTTACATTTAGCACAAATTTCCCGGTATACAGTGCTTTTGCAACCACATAACAGTCCTCCAGACCGGATGGAAATTTATCCTCCGGCGCCAGTCTGTATTCTACCGCTGCCACATACTGTCCTGTTGCATCTGCAAGCCGTGCGCAGATTCTTTCATAATTATCGATACTCTCCGTTACCCAGCCACCACCGTGGATAAACAAAAGCAGCTTTTTATCTCTGCTGTCACTGGTTTTGTCATTACTTTCCTGAAAGCTCTTTTCATTAGGGAAAAAGATACGAACCGGTACTGCATGACTTCCATTATATATTTTTTCGTCTATCTTCTTGTAAAATATCTTCATCGGATCCAGACGCTTCAGGTCTGCCATATGGCGAAATGCATCCACTTCTACACCATCAAAAGATAAGGCTTTTAATATACGTTTTGCTGCCTGATTGATCACTCTTTATTTATCTCCTTTATAATTTCGCATCAGCTACCTGGAATTCTTATAATTTTTATATCTGATGCATTATTCTTGAACACTTGGTAACTGTGAATATACTGAACTGTTACCAAATCACATATGTATTATACCACCGATTTCCAATTATTAATATTGCTGTTTTATCCTTAATCTTCGTTTTATAACCGTATTATCATCCATTTCTTTTATTTCCACATACATTCCTGTAGCGAAGTCCTGAATCCGTGTCATAAACAATTCACAATTTAAAATGATAAATCTAATGACTATCCGTGAAAAAAATGGTATATTGTTAACGGTAATATTTTTAAGCACGAAAGGAGCTTTTCCTTGAACACGCAAGCATCATATTTACATAAATTGAGATACTTTTTCTATATCCTAATGGCCGCGATCTTCGGCTGGTTTTTATTCATGGAATTGTTTGGTGCAGATGAGCAGAGTGTAAACCGCACTTCAACAGCCGCACTTTATTCCGGTACCTTTGTATGGGAAAAGGCAGATGGGACTTCCGAAGAAATTAAAGTGCCGGGAAAGTACCGGGTTCCGGCGGGAGAGACTATGGTTCTCACCACAACACTGCCGGATAATTATGATGAGACAGCATTTGCTATTCGTTCTTCTCTCCAGGATGTAAAGTTTTATATAGGAGGAGAACTCAGAGCCGAATACTCCACCAAAGAAACCCGATTGGTTGGGAAGAATTCTGCCAGCAGATTTGTTTTTTGCCCTACTTCCTATAAGGATGCAGGAAAAGAACTTCGTCTGGAACTGACGACTTATACATCAAACTATTCCGGGGTAGTTAATTCCATCTATTGTGGAGATCAGTCAGCTATCTGGCAGATTATCTTCCATCAATATGGACCTACTACTTTTATCGGTTTCTTTGTTCTTTTTTCCGGAATGACTATTATTTTATTCAGCATAATCCTTGGTTTTCTCTATCATATTGACTTTGATATGGAATACCTTGGCTGGTGCATGACCATGGGTGCTGTCTGGCTGCTGGGAGAATCCAAATTAAGGCAGATTCTCGTTCCTAATGCTTCGGCGCTTGCCTCCTTATGTTTTGTCATGATCATTCTGTGTCCGATTCCTCTTTTGCTTTATGCAGACAGCATACAAAATGGCCGGCACAGACGTATGTATCTGATCGCTGGCGGAATTGTTCTGGCTAATTTTGCAATCAGTTCTGTTTTGTACAGCACAGGTATGAAAGATTACATTGAGATGCTGCCATTGGGCCAGATTATCCTCGCTGCCGTCTTTGTCATGGTATTTGTCCATCTCTTCCAGTATCTGCATAAGAGCAAATACCACACGGACCGGTTACTGCTGGTGGGATTGCTCCTCATCATGGTTTGTGTGACTATTGAATCTGCCTCCGTATATTTCGTCACCTCGGTGTCCGGTATCTTTACCGGTATCGGCATGATCATTCTGTTATTTGTAAATGTATTCCGTACGGTTCGTAGAATCCAGCATATGGAAGATATGCGTCAGCAACAGGAACTGGAAAGAAAGCAAAAGCAGACAGAGGAAATGACCCTGCAAATGATGCGCACCCTGGCTGCAACCATTGAGGGAAAGGATCGAAATAACTGCGGACATTCCATCCGTGTTGCCGAATATGCAGCATTGATCGGTAAACGACTTGGTTTGTCTTCTGAAGAAATAGAAAATCTGAAGGATTGTGCCTACCTGCACGACATCGGCGCCATCGGAATCCCGGATCAGATTTTAAGCAAACCGGGAAGACTCAGCGAAGAGGAATATGCCCTCATCAAACAGCATACCCTCATAGGTGCCCATATTTTAAAAGATATTACACTGGTTCCTCACCTGGTTGAAGTAACCAAAAGTCATCACGAACGCTATGATGGAACCGGCTATCCGGAAGGTCTTTCCGGAGCAGCTATTCCTCTCTATGCACGAATCGTCGCCGTGGCAGACAGTTTTGATGCCATGCATTCCAGAAGGATCTATCGAAATGCTCTGTCTGAGGATCAGATTCGAAAAGAATTTTCGGAAAGTGCCGGCAAACAGTTTGATCCTCGAATCTCTGCCATTCTTCTGGATTTAATGGACGAAGGACATCTGGAGGATGTTACAGGCAAATACAAAGAAATGGAAAACTCTCTGTATATGGATTCCAATCACACGATCAATAAGTTTATATCCGATGTGTTTACTACCATCAAAAGTCAGGAAGATATCACTAGCTACGATTTTCTTACCGGTCTTCCATTGCGTACTCTTGGCGAAAAACAAATCGCCTGTGCCGTTCAGGATCACAGTGGATGTCTTGCGTTTGTGGATATGGATAACCTGAAGAAAATTAATGATGTGCATGGACACAAGGCTGGTGACCGCGCTCTGATGACTCTGGGCAAACTTCTGGCACGCTTTGCATCAAATGGATATGCCTGTCGCCTTGGTGGTGATGAATTCTTGCTTTTCTTTCCTGACATCACCCATGAGGAAGCTTCGGAACATATAACACAACTGTTCCAACAATTCCATGCGCTCACCAAAGATGATGCGGAGATTCAATACGCCTCCCTGTCTGCAGGCCTGTATATGTGTTCCGGCAATGAACCATTCCCTGACTGCAGTTCAAAAGCCGACAATGCTTTATATTATGCCAAGCAAAATGGAAAAAATCAGTTTTCCTTCTATCAGCCTCAGATCGACCATCTGTCCACCAGTGTATCCGAAACCGGCAATAATCTGACTCAGATTGCAAAATCTCTTCAGGACAGTGGCAGCTATATGGGTGCTTTGAATCTGGATTACCGTGATTTTGCAAGACAGTATTCCTATATTCATCAACTGGTCATCCGAAACCATTGCAGATGTTACCTGATCATGCTCACCATGGAATCCACCGGTGAAACCTCGCCAAGCATCGAAAAAGCTGAACAGGCTTTATTACAAATGGAAGAAATCATTCGTAAGAGTATTCGAAAAATCGATATCTGCACTCGTTACAGTTCCATGCAATACCTGATTCTTCTGTTCCAGCCTCTGGAATCCGCGATCCCGAATATTATGGATCGGATTTTTATGCAGTATGAATCTCTTGATTGCAGTAAGGAATTTCATCCAATTTATGATTATCAGGCTATGTCCGAGGAAGAACATAAAAAATATTAATTACTGTTTTTCCTCATGAAACCTTATATTTTGATTTTCACAGACAAAAAGGCGGCGGATTTTGTACAATCACAAAATCTGCCGCCTTTTCATTTACGTGAGCAACGAGTCAAGTCCGTGCTTAAACGAGACTGTTATTCTCTACTTTCGAAAGCCTATCAGATTTCTATATTTTGCAATTTCTTTTTCAACAGCATTAAAATCTGATATACGTCATTGCCAGTTTGGGCTTCCTGCGTTTCCCGGTGTGTTCATTTTTCAGTACATCCATCCAGGAAGCAAATTTTCTTCCCTTTTTCCTGTCCACTTCTCATTTTCTCCCGGAATTCCTGCATCGAAAGGATCGCCATAATGGATATAAATTTTCGTAACTGTTCAGTACCTTCACAGTTACGAGCCAAAATGCATAAAAAATCACCTTCGGTGATGGCATTTTGGCTTGTATGTCTCGGGATTTTGACATATTCATGTCAAAACACCTCGCGGGACAGTGGCTACTGAATAGTTACATATTTTTATACTATTTTTTCCAGAATGGAATGTCCGATCGTTCCTTCCGGCATATCCACATCAAAGTTTTCTGCGATAGAAGCACCAATGACAGCAAATGTGTTCTCGCCTTCCAGTTCTCCTCCGTTTTCCATCTGTTCCGAATAGGCAATAAAAGGAACATATTCTCTCGTATGGTCTGATCCTGTATAGGTGGGATCATTTCCGTGATCCGCTGTAAGGATCAGAAGATCATCTTTTTTCAGCTGTTCCAGCAGTACTCCGAGATTTTTGTCGAATTTTTCAATCTCATGGCCATAACCTTCTGTATTTCTTCTGTGGCCCCAGAGTGCATCAAAGTCAACCAGATTGACAAAGCACAAGCCATGAAAATCCTTCTTACTGATTTCGATGGTCTGTTCCATTCCGTTGACTGAGCTGGTAGAATGATAGGTTTCCGTGATTCCTTCTCCGCAGAAGATATCATTGATCTTACCTACACCGATCACATCCAGGCCTTTGTCCTTCATAGCATTTAATACTGTAGGGCCTGTTGGTTTCAGCGCATAGTCATGACGATTGCTGGTTCGTTTAAACTCACCTTTTTTCTTTCCTACATATGGTCTTGCAATAACCCGTCCCACTCTCCATTCGTCTTTCAATGTGATCTCTCTTGCGATCTCGCAGCAGCGATAGAGGTTTTGCAGGTCAAAAGTTTCTTCATTTCCACAGATCTGAAGTACTGAGTCCGCAGAAGTGTACACGATCATTGCACCGGTATTGATTTCTTCCTCGCCCAGCTCTTCGATGATCTCTGTTCCGCTGGCGCTCTTATTGCCGATAACTCTCTTACCACAGCGTTTTTCCAGTTCTGCGATAAGTTCCGGCGGAAAACCATGTTCCGTAAAGGTGATAAATGGTTTTTCTGTCTTGATTCCCATCATCTCCCAGTGTCCGGTCATGGTATCTTTTCCATTACTTGCCTCTCCGAGACGGGCATAACGTCCCATAGGTTCTGCAGCTTTTTCCATGTTTCCTCCACAGTGGAGATTCAGCATTCCCAGCTTCTTCAGGTTGGGGATCTCCAGGGTTCCCATCTGATCCAGGATATGTCCAAAAGTATCTACCCCTACATCTCCGAACTTTTCAGAATCTGGCATAGCTCCGATACCCAAAGAATCCAGGACAATCACAAAAATTCTGTTGTACTTTTTCATCTTCGTCTACCTCTTTCTATTATTATTTTTCTGCCAACTTCCGGTACAGCTTTTCTTTGACAGTATCACTCGCAAAAGCCGCATCTACTGCATTCCTCATCAGAAGCAGAACCTCCTCATCCCGGACTCCGTATGTTTTTTGAATAAATTCCAGTTCCTTTGTCATGGTCGTGTTGCTGACGGTCCGGTTATCTGTATTCACAGTAACCCGTACACCATGATCCAGGAATTCCCTGATCGGATAGAATTCCGGACCGGATACCGCCTTAGTCTGCAGATTGCTGATTGGGCACATCTCAATTCCGATCTTTTTTTCTGCCAGTTCCCGGATCACATCCTCATGACCTCTCATGGCAATCCCATGTCCGATTCTCTTTGCACCAACATTCACTGCATCTGTGATATTATCCACACTTCCGCACTCGCCGGCATGAATCGTAAAGGGCATACCAATCTTTCTTGTATTTTCAAACAGATTCATGAATTGTGACATGGGATAAGAAGCCTCTGCCCCAGCCAGGTCTGCTCCGCAGACACCGGATCCAAGAAGTTCTCTTGCAGCCCGGATCATCCGCCAGTTTTCTTCCTCGCCGATATGACGCATGGCACAGGCGATTACTCCGTACTCAATAGCGAAGTCCTGTTTTCCTCTCTCCAGCCCTTTGATCAGTGCTTCCATTGCCTTTTTGCAGCTCATGGATTCTGTTTCAGAAAAAAGTGGTGCAAAGCGGATCTCTGCATAGCATACATGTTCTCTGCTCATGCTTTTCAATACGTCATAGCCGGCCTCTTCCAGACCTTCTTCATCTTTAAGACACTGGCATGGCATATCAAACTTTTCCAGATATTCTGCAAGGCTTGTACAGTCATCCGATACGCTCAATTCTTCTTTTTTTACAGATCTTCCCAGCCTTTTTTCGATAAATTCCTGACTGAGAGATCCATCCAGGTGACAATGCAGTTCCACCTTCGGCAATCTTAGCAGTTCTTCCTGTGTCATAACTTCTCACCACTCCATTCCATGTTCACTACTGCCGCTCTATAAAAGATTGGATGGCCCAAATCCCAGCGGAAGCAGTTCATTTAGTGTAAAAATATCATATTTTTCTTTATCTACTGCCAGAATGATCTGAAAGGTTTCCGGATCGCAAAATTCCATCATAACCTGACGGCACACACCACAGGGTGCCGCATATTCTGTCAGTACTCCATCCTTACCGCCTACAATACAGATAGCCTGAAAATCCCTGACTCCTTCACTGACTGCTTTGAAAATAGCTGTCCGCTCTGCACAGTTTGTAGGCGTATAGGATGCATTTTCAATATTGCAGCCTGTGTATATTTCTCCCTTCTTTGTCAGCAGTGCTGCGCCCACCTTAAAGCCGGAATAGGGAGTATAGGAAAAATCCAACTGTTTGATTGCTGTGTCGATCAACTTTTCAATCATTGTTTTTTCCATATTATACACCTCTCGTTCTTTTAATAACCAGTTGCTTCCTCATTTTTCACAATTTTAACAATTCGGCTGGTTCCCAGACGGTCTGCTCCCAGTGCCAGGAATTTTTCTGCATCGTCGATAGAAGAAATTCCGCCTGCTGCTTTCATCTTTACATTCGGTCCGATGTGTTTTGCAAACAGTTCAATATCTGCAAAAGTAGCACCTGCACCGCCAAAACCGGTGGAGGTTTTGATATAATCTGCTCCTGCGCTGGTAACGATCTCGCACATTTTGATTTTTTCTTCATCCGTAAGGAAACAGGTTTCAATGATCACTTTCAGGATTTTATCTCCACATGCTGCCTTTAAGATTTTGATTTCATTTTCAATCAAGTCATATTTTTTGTCTTTTAACCATCCGATATTGATAACCATATCAATCTCAGAAGCGCCGTTTGCCATGGCATCTTTGGTCTCGAATTCTTTTGCTGCAGTTGTCATGTAACCATTCGGAAAACCGATAACGGTACATACCGGGATTCTTCCGTTCATGTATTCGGCTGCCTCTTTTACATAGCTTGGAGCAATACATACAGATGCAGTCTCATATTTCATGGCATCGTCACAGATCTGCTTGATTTCTTCCCAGGTGGATCCCTGAAGAAGCAGTGTATGGTCTACGTGTTTTAATATTTCTTTGATATCCATTTTTTATCTCCATTTCTTATATCATTATTTTTCTGCCTGGTCTGCTTTGATCAGATTACGGATGGCTTCCACTGCCACCTGAATTGCCATATCGGTATCATGTACCACCGGATTCTCCAGGCCCAGGCTCTCTCTCTCCTGATTGGCAACTACCAGGAAGCAGGAACCGGCTCTTACTCTTAATTTTCCTGCAACAATGAAAAGTGCTGCGGATTCCATCTCAGAGGCAAGGCACCCCATCATTTTCCATGCGTTCCATTTGTTGATCAGCTCATATCCTACCGGCATTTTTTCCGGTTCATGCTGTCCGTAAAACGCATCCTTACACTGTACCACACCGGTATGATAGGTATAATCTTTTGCTTTTGCAGCTGCAACCAGTGCATTGGTTACATCCAGATCTGCTACTGCCGGATATTCGATCGGCGCATATTCTTTTGATGTTCCTTCCATACGAATGGCTCCTGTTGCAATAACCACATCACCACTCTTTACTTCTGTCTGCATACCTCCGCAGGTTCCGATTCTTAAAAATGTGTCTGCTCCGCAGCGATACAGTTCTTCCATGGCGATGGATGCGGAGGGTCCGCCGATACCTGTGGAAGTAACACTTACCTTTACTCCGTCCAGTGTTCCGGTATAAGTAACATACTCTCTGTTATCTGCAATCAGCACTGGATCGTCAAAATATTTTGCGATTTTCGCACAACGTTTCGGATCGCCGGGCATCAGTACATAACGCCCCACTTCTCCTTTCGCCACCTGGATATGATACTGTCTGCTTGGATCTTCTGAATAATTTTTCACGATATTTCCACCTTTCTTTATCTCTGTCCCTTATCATACGGAATACCTTCCGCTTTCGGTGCTCTGGAGTTCTTAGATACAAATACAAGAACCAGCAGAGAGATGATATATGGGAACATATTATACAATGTTAATGTCCTTCTCAGGTTCCTCCATTTTTGAACTTATAAATATAATATGACACATGTACACAATCGTCCAGACAACTTACCTTCTTTTTTATCTATTCTTTGTATTTTGTCTGATTTTGCTAATTATTCTTTTCTTTTTTATATATTTTTCCTATATCTTACTTTTCGGAGTCCATTCTTTTATTATTTGTAACTGTTCAGTACCTTCACAGTTACGAGCCAAAATGCATTTAAACGATAAAACCACGCTTTGCGAGTTTTTATCGTTATCGCGGCACTCCTCAAGGTTCCGTGCAAGCACGGACTTTGACTCGTTGCTCGCGTAAATCACCTTCGGTGATGGCATTTTGGCTTGTATGTCTCGGGATTTTGACATATTCATGTCAAAACACCTCGCGGGACAGTGGCAACTGAATAGTTACTATTATTTATACAGTATAGCCAACTCAAACCAACTCGCGTAACTATGAGAAAGATAATCCGCGGGGTTCTCAAGTTATCGCGGCTGTCGCCAAGGTCTCGTGCAAGCACGGACTTTGGCTCGTTGCTCGCGTAAAAAAAAGAGCACATATCTTTGTTTTTGATATGTGTTCTCTGTTTTCTTTGTCGATGCTTTACTCTATATTTAATTTTCTGAGTGCTTCTCTGTTTGCAACAGTTTATCTGTTACATGGATATTAAAGAAATGGACAATAGGACCAAGGCCAAACGCCGCGATCACAGTTCCGATTCCAACCAGACCTCCTGCAAAATACGCCACCAGTGCGCAGATCACATCGTTGGACATCCGGCACCAGAAGTAAGATATCTTCGGAAGCTTCTTATCCATGATCAGTGACAGACTGTCATATGGCGACACTCCCACATCTGGACGCTGGTACATGGATACGCCCAGACTGCAGATGATAACCCCGATCACCATAACCGGAATCCGGGTCAGAAGTACACCTGGTTTTGTAAATACAAAATCCCATATATTATAGAAAAAAGTAGCAATATATCCAAGAAACAATGTATTGATAATAGTTCCCAGACCAATAAAATGTCTTCCGGCAATCAACTCAATGACAAATAAGCCCACACTGAAAATCGCAAAAAATCTTGCATAGGGAATGCCGACCACATCAGACAATGCCATCATCATGGCATTATACGCATCATTACCCAGACCGGCGAACTTAAATATACTGACACCCATTCCAAGAAAAACATTACCCAGCAGCATGATCAGGATACGGCGCATCCCAATCTTTTTCATATACTCACCCACTACATTTTTCCTCCATGATTCTTTTTCTCATAACTATTCAGCATCTTTACAATTGCTTACATTTTTCTAACTTTTCCAAAGATTTTCTGAACTTTCTTGTCTTTCCTATATTTATCACTTATAATGAATATAAAGAAAGACTTGCTAACCACCCATTCTTTTAACTCTTTTGTTGCATACATTGTACTTATGTCATAACCGTTCAATACTTTAACAACTCAAGTGAATATTCGCAATTAAAACAGGTGACCTACTTGATTCTATCTATAGCAACAAAAAACCCGGAAATCATTTCCGACTTCCGGGTTAGTAGCAGTTCGTAGGGGAATCGAACCCCTGTTTCCGCCGTGAGAGGGCGGCGTCTTAACCGCTTGACCAACGAACCTTGCACGATTATAATACTACACCTTTTTGGAAAATGCAAGTGTTTTTTTCAAAAATTTTTAATTTTTTTATTTTTCTATATTTTCATGAAAAAGGAGGCATTAATTATGAAAAAGAAAACCTTACTTGCCCCGTCACTCTTTTTGAGTGGCATCCTGCTTTTCTCCGGTTGCGAAAGTTCTGCAACCACCTCTGCGGTCCACCAGAATAAATCTGCAGACTCCTGGGCTGTCGAAGCCAGCGAACCCCTGGACGACTCCGGCTTCTCCTATGACGGCGAAGCGGATATGATGGACGATACCGCCACAGCTGAAACTGCCGGTTCATCTTCTGACTCTTCCGGTTCTGACGCTGCGACCGATGCTGCTGAGGCAACCCACGACCAGAGCACCCGGAAACTGATCCGCACCGTCTCGATGGATATCGCCACGGAAGATCTCGACACCCTCCGCACGAAACTGGACAACTCCATCACCTCCTGCGGTGGCTATATCGAATCCTCCACCCTGGATACTCCACAAAACGGCTACAGCAGACGCTCCTACTACGTCACTGCCCGGATCCCTTCCGACAACCTGGATAGTTTCCTGGAAACCGCCGGAACTCTGGGCACCGTCACCAACAAAAATATCGAAACCGAAGACATCACCCTCCGATACGTTGATCAGAAAGCCTACCTGGATTCCCTCCGAACCGAATACGACCGTGTCAGCAAACTTCTCGAGCAGGCCACTGAGCTGGATCAGATCCTGGCCCTCGAGTCCAAGCTCTCCGACCTGCGCTACCAGATCAACAGCTACGAAACCCAGCTTCGAACCTACGACAACCTGGTAGACTACAGCACTGTCTACTTAAACGTCAACGAAGTAGCCTACGAACAACCCACCTCCAACACTATAGGCAGCCGCATCAGCAACGGCTTTCGAAACAGCCTCTACGAAGTCCGCGATTTCTTCGTAGACCTCTTCGTAGCCATCATCGCCAACCTCCCGGTTCTGGTGGTCCTGATCGCCATCATCACCGCTGCCATCCTGTTGATACGAAAACTGATCCGCAGACACAAAGCAAAAAAAGGGAACACCACCACTCCAGTCACTCATCCCCCAATTGTTCCCGCAGACACAGATTCAAACAAAGATGTAAAAACAACATCAGAAACCGAAAACAAGTAATTCCTGACTCTTCTGCTCAAAAACTTCTACCCCCTATAAAAAGCCAGCGGCGTTCCCTCATCGAACACCGCTGGCAGCTTTTTATACATTCTCTTACAGTTTTTCCATCATACCATATATTACATACCAGACATTTTCCATCCGGATGCCGAAAATATTTCACTCTGATTTTCTTTCCTCCCGCCTTAAACGCACAGCGGCAGGCACCTGTTCCATTGGGTGTGGACAACACTTTGTGGGCGCTTAGGGCAAGCTTTGAAATCCGACACTTACGGAGACTTTCGCTTGGGTCAGCTGA
>OODK01001075.1_pt1 | contig 16181 bp, 8 predicted proteins | sample 1671371 | NCBI WGS metagenome assembly OODK01 (sample SAMN06348150, study PRJEB24527) | human gut metagenome | biome: human gut; feature: ankylosing spondylitis patient; material: feces | host: Homo sapiens | place: China | collected 2015-10 | reverse complement strand
TAAAGTCGTAGCTTACTTCTGCCTGGTCTTCTCCGGCATATTCAAAGGTAAATTCCTGTACTTCTTCTGTTGTAACAAATCCGTCCGGCGCAAAGATTTCTTTCACATAGTATTTTCCATCTACCGGAAGATCTGCCGTAAAAGTAATCTGTCCTTTTTCATCCGTTACTCGCTGCTCGATCAGACTGTCTTTCTCAAGGAGTACCTCGCCCTTTGCATTTTTGATATCTTCACTGGTATAAAGACCGAAGACACCACCTGCAAGGACACGGTCTGTATCTTTTTCTTTCTTCACAACCGTAACCTTTACTTTCTGACGGGCATTCTGCCATTTTTCATCATAAGTAATGACTGGTGTGTCCTGATCACGGTAGGAAAGGTCAACATATCTCGGCTCTTTGTCCAGCACATAACCATGGGCTGTTTTTACTTCCTTCACATAGTATTTTCCAGCCGGAAGATCTCCCATCTGTGCAATACCATTGGAATCTGTGGTAATGGTTCCCACTTTTTCATCTGCTTTGAAATAATCTTCACTGACACCATCTGCCGCTTTGATATCTTCCGCAGCAAATACATCGAAAGTTACATCTGTAAGACTTCCAGTTACATATTCAAAGAGATGCTCCACAGTACCTTTTACATGGTCCAGAAGTGTCACTTTATCCAAAAACTCTCCATTTTTATTGATGATCAGAAGTCCTGTCGGTACTTCATCTTTCATCTCTACTTTCTGAATCTCTGCGGTATCTTCCAGCGTGAACTTCACATCCGTTGCTTTCAGATAACCATAAGGTGCCATTTCCTCACGAAGGGTGTATTCCTCTCCAACTGTCAGTCGTTTGATCACATGTGGCTGATCTTTTACAGAAATCCACTGATCCACAACATTTCCTTCTTTATCAAGAACGGTGAGTTTTGCCCCATCCAGTTCCACACCTGTTGTTACATCAGATTTTGTGATTTCAACTGTTGTTGGCTGGTTCTTTTTCACAGTTTTCAGTTTTACTGCCTTCACATCCTGTCCCTGGTAAGAAGCATTCAGATTCAGAACTTCATCAGAGGATACAAATCCAGCCGGTGCTTTTAACTCTTTCACATAATACTGTCCAAGTGGCAGATCCAGCGTACATACTGCAAGACCATCATTATCAGAAGTCATTTCCTGTAAAAGTGTCTCTGCTTTCACGATTACTTTTCCATCTGCCTTGATATCTTCTTTGTTATAGATACCAAAGACAGCGCCTGCTACGGTTGCACCATTTTCTGCATCCTGTTTTTCTACCTGGATTGCAACTTTCTGTCGGTCATCGCCAACCGTCACTTCCTGTTCAATCACAGGTGTATCCTGATCTGCATAGACAAATGTGACATCAGATCTGTCATGGTTCAGAACGAATCCTTCCGGTGCAGTCTTTTCTACCACATAGTAAGAACCAAGCGGCAGATTCTCTGCAACTGCTTTTCCGTCTTCTCCGGTCGTTACCGTTGTTACCAGTGCATCTTTTGCATAGATCAGCTGTCTGTTTCCGTTTTCATCTTTCTGATAATCCGGCGTAAAGATATTTTCGGCTGCATAGACATTAAATGATGCACCTTTCAGGTATCTTTCTTCATAAACAAAATCCTTTTTGAATCCGGTCAGCATCTCACCTTTTTTATAAATCGTCAGCTTTCCTTTTACCGGATGGTTCTCGTAATCTACCGTAATAATGGCATCTCCGCTCTCAGAATCCATCTGATATGCTGTGTTTGCATCCACCGCAATCTCTACATAGTTCTTGTTAATTGTGTACCCTTCCGGTGCGTTGACTTCCTCAATCCGGTAATGTCCGATCTTCAGATTCTTCGGCATGATCAGATATCCCTGGCTGTCCGTAAAATAGGACTTGTGAGTGGTTGTCACTGGGTAAGTTGTTACCTGTTCCACATACTTTTTGTTGTCCAGGTCATATACCTTAAATTCTGTTCCTGCAATCAATACGGATTTCTTTGTTTCATCGTCTTTTTTCACGATTTTCAGTTTTGCCTTAAACTCTTCATCCAGAAGCACTCGCCAGATCTGTGGCTCATTTGGATGATGCTCTGTGATATTCACTTCAAAATCATCGACCGGCTTGTAGTTGTGCGGTGTTGTTGTCTCACGCACGATATAGCTTCCAAATGGTAATGGAATACTGCAGGCATACCCTTTTTCATCTGTGAAAATCTCAGTAGCTCCATTTTCTCCACTCACTACTGGTTTGGCAGAATCAAAATCATAGCTTCCATCTGCTTTCTTTGTAAGGGAAGATTTCAGATAAACTGTAAATCCAGCTCCGGATAACAGCTCTGCATCGGTCTTTCCATTGTTGGCTGCTTTGATGATCTGGAATGGCTGCTTGATGACCTGCTCACTGGAAGTGCACTCTCTTTTTACTTCTGCTGTCATATCTCCTTCATAACTGCACGTAAGATCATGCTCTTCTGCATCTGCCAGGTATCCGGTCGGCGGAGTAATCTCTTTGACATAATATTTGCCAAGATATAAGCCATTTACAGAAGCCTGTCCTTTGTCATCTGTTGTAAGAGAAGCTACCTGCTCTCCTGCTTTATAAATAGTTCCCGTTGCTCCATCCGGGTGCACGATATCTTCACGGGCATACAGTCCATAAACTGCACCTTTCAGTGTGGCATCTCCCTGCGGTACTGCTTTTCCTGTCTCTTTATCCACTTTATAAAGATTGATCTTTGCTGTCACACGGTCATTGCTGAAGGTATGGGCAAAAGATACGGTTGCTTCTTTATCATTGGTGTAAGAAAACTTGAACGTATACACATCTTCTGTATTTCTTACATAGCCTTCCGGTGCCTGATCTTCTTTTACAGAATAGGAATATCCGATTGGCAGGTCTACTGTGAATTTTGCAGTTCCGTCTGCGCCAGTAGTTACTTTCTCAATCAGCGTTCCTTTTTTCACAACAACGCTTCCGTCTGCATTTCTGATATCATCGGATGCATACAGAGCAAAAATACCGCCTTTCAGTGGTTTCTTGGTGTCTTTATCCTGTTTTACTACGGAAACATCTGCTTTCTGTCTCTCGTTGTTAAAAGTCACATCTGCAAATACAACTTCTTTATTCTGACCAGCATAAGTTAGAGTCACTGACTTTTCTTCGCTGCCGTTATAGAAAGAGTCCGGTGCTTTTGTTTCTTTTACCACGTAGGTTCCAAGATGCAGGTTTTTCAGTGTGACAGAACCATTCTCACCTGTTGTCAGGTTTTCTTTTACAAGGTCACCTTTGCTGTACACTTTTGTGCCATAAGCTGTTACGATATCTGCCCCGGCATACACGTTATACACTGCATTTTTCTGTCTGCGGTTTTCATACTGAAAAACCGTTCCATTTTCACTGACATCTGCTCCGGTCAGAACCTGTCCTTCTTTGTAAATGGTAAGCTCTGCCAGCTGTTCCTTATTTTCCACGGTTACAGCTGAGGTCTTACTTGCTACCAGTTTTACATTTGTTGCCGTTGCATTTACTACATATCCCTGTGGTGCTGTGATCTCTTTCAGATAAACAGTATCCTGTGTCTTGATGATCGTAACAGAAGATTTTCCATTCTTATCTGTTGCCGGCATCTGAGTGATCAGCTTTGTACAAGCCTCATCGCTGTATACACCGAATACTGCACCTGCAAGATTAACATCCGCTGTATCGTCTTTCTTTACGATTTCGATCGTAGCCTGTTCAATCCAGGACACCTTTAAGCTTACATATTTTTCATCAGCAACACCTTCTCCAAATACAAATGCCAGATCCTGAACACTTGCATTCGTGGTCAGTTTATATGCTGAGTAATCTTTTGTAATACTTCCCTTCATTTTTGCAGAAAAAGTAGCATTTACATCTTTTGTCTGTGTCAGAGGCGCTGAAAGATAAAACGTAGTTCCTCCTCCAATTGTTACGCTTGCACCTGCCGCACTTACATTTCCAGTAGATACATTATGGAGCTTTACTCCCTTTGGTAAGTCCATTGTAATTTTCTGTTGGGAAGATGCGTTGAACTTAATGTTCTCCGTTCTCTGAACATTTCCATCTACATAAGCTTTTACATTCGGTTTGGAAAATGACATCGCTACATCTGGTATTTCCGGCTTATTCACACAATAATTATAGAGTTCTTTTGCCAAAGCCTCGCCTGTAGCATTTGTTCCATAGAATGCATCACTGCTTCCATTGGCATAAGATGCAGCCATGTGAATAATGATGAATCTTTTTCCTTCTGAGAAATCCGTGTGTTTATTCGCAAAAAAGCTTTCGCTCCCTGCGGCATCTGTACCGTAATAACACACTTTTGCTAACGCCTGATTGTCCCCAATCTTTGTGATTGTATAATTTCCAGATCCTGGTCCAGGTTTTGCTGGCTGTACACAATACGCAGTTGCTCTGACGCTTCCGTAGCTGATATAGTACGGCTCTGTCAGGTAAGTTCCAAGATTATAATCTGCATATCTATACAGAGGTCCTTTTTCGATTGTTACCTGCTGTGTACTTCTTGCTGAATAAGCCGAAACTGCTTCAAATGTTGCAATCTCTCCTTCTTCCATAGCATCAAGATCCACACCTTCGTCTCCTGCCTGTTCCAAAACATCATGAAGCTCTAACCCTGATTCTTCATCATAGGTATCCTGATTCTGTGCCTGCTCTACCAAATCATCAAATTCATCAGCGTCAATATCGGTAACCTCCGAGTCTGCTTCTGAATCCTCCGCTTCCTCTGTCTGCTGTTCACTGCCAGCGGTTTCTGATTCGGTCACTGCTTCACTCCCTGCAGTTTCAGTCTGAGCTTCTGTTTCTTTCTCACGCACAATCAGTTTTCGGCTGATCTGGTACTTCGGATGCTCTTGATTTACCGGTTCCACATAATAGACCGCTTTGTAAGTGTCCGCATGATCTGTCGTAAAATCCTCATTCTTTTCGTTCTTTGCTTCCTCAAATGTGACTTTAACCTTGTTATCATCCTTGATTTCCAGTCCTGTGTAGTCTGATTTCACATCAAATACACTGCCTATTTCGATTTCATAATCTTTGGCAGTCACCACCTCATCTTCATCCAGAAGTTCTTTCACTTCCTCATAAAGTGGCGGTTTTTCCTCTGGCTGGATCTCCGCTGCATATGCAGTCATCGGAGATAACACTGTACTAAGCATTGTCATGCCTGCCAGCAAGCCAGATACTACTTTTCTAAAATTACCTTTTTTCTTCATGCTAAGGTCCTCTCTTTCATATATTTGTATTAAAACAGACAGTCCTTAGACTGCCTGCAATACACTACTTATCGTTGTGGAAAAATCAAATTGAACTGTACATTTCCCTCTCCGGGATCGACCATCTCCACAGTTGCTTCATACTGTCTCCCTGTTTTTCTTGATACCAGATCCTTATAATGGATTTTTCCTTTAGACAGAAATTTTTTTGCTGTCGTCTTATCCATCTTTTTCCCTTGGCTTGCAAGGAATTTATCATTCTTCCATAAGGTAAAAGCACAATTCCGGTCAGAACAGTAAAAGTTTACTTTCCCTTCCCTGACATCTGCTCCACAGCGGGGACATTTGCCAATGATTTCTCCTTTTGCTTTTCCATGAAACTGGTCTTTCTTTTCTTCTGAAATACCCTGATATCTGGCAACCAGTTCCTGCATCAGCTCTGTAATCCCATTTAGGAATTCATCTGCTGTCTCTGTATTCTGGGCAATATGATTTAAAGCCATTTCCCACTCTGCGGTCATCTTCGGAGATTTAATCTCATCCGGTAGAACCGTAATCAGCACATTTCCATCATCTGTCGGCACCAGATTTTTCTTTTCCCTTTTCACAAAGCCAGACTGAATCAGTTTTTCAATAATTGCTGCCCTTGTTGCCGGTGTGCCAAGTCCTTTCTTTTCCGTATCTTCGGTCAGTTCTTCATTTCCTGCACGTTCCATCGCAGAAAGCAGGGTATCTTCTGTATACTGTTTCGGTGGCTGTGTAAAATACTCCGATATAAAAGAATCACAAGGGCCGTAATGCTTGCCTGCCCAGATATCCAGCTCCGGCTCTTCTTTCTCACTCTTTACGCCAAAGAACTGTTTCATTTTATTTTCGATTGCCTTGAATCCTTCCTGCTTTGTTTTCTTTGCCGTGAGATAAAACGTATGATAATTACAGGTAATCTGGCATTTATGACTCTCATAAATATAAGGATCTGCAGTTGCTGTCAGCACCCTGGCACTGATCAGATACAAAATCTTGCGGTTTCGCTCTTTCAGTTCACCAATATCTGCTTTGACTACTTCCATGGTTGGGATAATCGCATGGTGATCAGATACTTTCTTTGAATTTAATACCTTACTCACGTCCGGCTGATATTCCAGGCCTTCAGCATAAGGCATTTCCCCAAGTAACATCTGAATCAGAGTTTCTGTGCTTTCTCCCATCTCATCTGTCAGATACTGGCTGTCTGTTCTCGGATAAGTGACAAGCTTCTGCTCATACATCTCCTGCACGGCATCCAATGTCTGCTGTGCGGTATAGCCAAACATTCTGTTAGCTTCCCTCTGCAGGGTGGTCAGATCATAAAGCTTCGGAGGGCGGACTGTTTTCTCTTTCACATCATCCTTTTCCACTTCGCACATCCGCTCCAGGCAGTCCGCAGCCACTTTATCTGCATCCTCTTTTTTCTGAAAATGCTCTGTAACTGCATCCATATCGTCAAACTTGATATGAGCCATATAATATTTTTCTTTGGTAAATTCCTTGATCTTCTGATTTCGATCCACAATCATGGCAAGTGTTGGTGTCTGCACTCTTCCGACTTTCAGATTCTGGTTATACAGAACGGAAAAAAGACGGCTCGCATTGATTCCCACCAGCCAGTCTGCCTTTGCCCTGCAAAGTGCTGACTGATAGAGACTGTCATAACACGAACCGTCTTTTAATGACGCAAATCCATCTTTAATTGCCTGTTCCTCCATGGAAGAGATCCAGAGCCGCTTCATCGGCTTTTTGCATCCTGCCTGCTCATACACCAGACGAAAGATTAACTCTCCTTCACGTCCTGCATCAGTAGCACAGATCACTTCATCTACATTGGAATCTCTCATCAGTTTTTTCAAGATTCCGTACTGCTTCTTTGTTCCATCCAAAACCTTGTGTCTCCAGCATTCCGGCACAATCGGCAGATCTTCATATCTCCATTTTTTATATTTTTCATCGTATTCCGATGCATCGCATAATCCAACCAGATGTCCTACGCACCAGGAAACGATATAACCGTTTCCCTCCACGTAGCCATCTTTTCTTGTTCTGGCTCCAAGCACGGAAGCCAGTGCCATCGCAACCGATGGCTTTTCTGCAATCACTAATTTCATTTACTCCTGCTCCTCTTCTTCATCTTCCAGTACATCATCATTAAAATCTTCATCTCTCAGGATTTCCGGTTCTGCACTTTCTTCCTGCTCATCTGCATCGTCTACTTCCCGTTTTTCTGACTCTGAATCTTCGGATTCATCTTCATCCTCTTCCATCTCATCCTCGTCATCATATTCATGCTTTGGTTTATAGACTTTGAAATAATATCCTCCTGCCGCAGCTCCGACTGCAACCAGTGCAATCAAAAGATACGTTCCGAATGGACTTTTATCTTCTGGCATCTGGATTTCATCCTCTACCTTATCTTTCTCAGCTGACTCTGTCGTTTCCGGTTTTTCTTCCTCTGCTTTTTTCTCTGGTTCTGCATAAACCGTATCCACTTCCGGAAGTGTCACTGAATCAGAAAGTGTGAAGTTCATCAGATCTTTCTCACTGACTTCGGTAAGGAAATACACATTATCCTGAGATTTTGAATTGTCAATAATCAGATAGAAAATCTTACCACTCTTAGTTGTAATGGTATAAAACTCTTTTGTGCCTTCCGTGGCTGTTTTAGTAACAGAATCTGCTGTCTCGCCTTCTTTATTAAGCTGTTCCTCAATACCTGTTACTGTTCGATCATCCACGGTTCCTTTTGCATCTGTCGGCTCAGAAGCCTGTGCATCCTGCGGAAGCGGAGAAGTCGTTGTTTTCTCAGTCCCCGTTGCATCTGCACTGGTCGTAGTTGCCATTACGCCATTACTGTCACTGGAGGTTTTCTGTTTCTCTGCCTGCTTCTTTGCCCATTCATAATAAGGATTCTGCAGTACATACTTCTCAGAAGTATTTCCGGCACCATCTGTTACCGTGATTTCAATCTGTTTTGTTGTAAAATCTTTCTGTGTCAGTTGCACTCTCAGCATTCCATCCTTCAGATCTGTATAAGTGGTGCCATTAACTGTTACCGCAGTAATCCCTGATACTGTATCATTCCCCTGAATCGTCAGCACACCATCTGTCAGGGAAGCAGAGAGTGTCGGTTTTTCCGTGTCATAACACTTAATAGAGCGATTCTGCTCATAGACCTTCCCCTCACCATCTGTCACACGCACATACACTGTCTGATTTCCAGTGATCGTGATAGTTCCACTTCCGGTTACATCCTGCCAGTTTCCATCTTTTCCTGCTTTTGCTTCAATCTTTGCTATTGAGAAACCTTCCGGCATATGACTGGCATCTACCGTAACAGCAATGCTTGTTTCTCCCTGTTTCCATCCATCCGGTTTCTCAATCGTAATCGCAGGTGTGGTATTCTCAGCTGCATAAGCAGTCTGTGTCTGCAACATAGGCGATGTCAGGCAAAGAATCGTTGTTGCCGCAAGCAATCCTTTTTTTACGCTATTTTTAGATTTCTTCTGTTTCATCTTCTCTAAATTCATCATCAGACCTTGTTTCCTCCTTCTGTATTTCTACCCTGCCGGGCAGTTCATTTTTCATTCTCTTTTTGAAAGCTTCCAATTCTGGAATGCTCATATCCATTGCACGGATAATTCTTACAATTTCCAGATTTTCCGCTTCTGTTTTTGCAATCTCCGCAGCCTTGAACCGCTTTAAATCTGCTTCATATCTGGCTTTGGATGCTTCCATTTTTTCCTTGGCTTTCTCATAATCCGCCGTTGCTTTTTCAAGACTTTTCATCGCTTCTCCTTTCCGGACGGCTGTTACACCGCCCTTTTCCTTACCATCGTCCAAATCCATAAAAATGGCTTTGCCAATAAGGTGAATTGATGGACGTGTACTGCACTGGATGACCGCAATGGATCATCTGACCATTACCCACATAAATTCCAATGTGCGTTACCGGAACTCCTGCATCATAAGTGCCTGTAAAAAAGATCAAATCTCCCGGCTGTGCTTCTGACTGAGATACCGGCGTGCAGATGTCATACAGTCCCTGTGCAGTCAATCTTCCTGTATTCCTTACACCAGAGTTTGTCAGGCAGTAACTTACAAATCCAGAACAATCAAATCCACTTGGAGAATATCCACCCCACACATACGGTGTTCCTAGATATCTCGCTGCTTCGTTCAACAAACGCTGTGCCGCTTCACTGGTGTATTCATTGCCGCCAAAGCCTGCCCCTTCTCCAGTTTCCAGATAAAAGATCGGGTTTAAGCGCTCTCCATTTTTCAAAAGTTCAATATGAAGATGGCTTCCTGTAGAATTTCCAGTATTTCCTACAAGACCAATCTCATCACCTTTCGTGACGGATACACCTGCAGATACACTCCGGCTGCTTAAATGTGCATACCGCAGTTCATAGCCTTTACTGTCCTTGATCACAACATAATTGCCATAGCTGTCGTTATAAGCAGAAGTTGTAACCGTTCCGGTCAGCCCTGCCATTACTTTTGTTCCCTCCGGTGCTCCGATATCCATACCATTATGAAGCTGATTTGCTCCTGAAATTGGATGAATCCGATATCCATAATAACTTGTCACACTGGAATACCAGTTAAAATCAACCGGTGTCGCAAACATCTGTAAATTACCTTTCGTATCGTTATAGGCACTGAACAGTTCTTTCTGGAAAAATCCCAGCCTGTCCTGACAGATCGACATCAGATTTCCGCTGTTTAAGGTGACATTCAGCACATCTACATCTCTTGTCCTGGTCACTTCCACTTCCTGGCTTCCATTATCATCTGCCAGATAGCATTCCCAGGTCTTATGACCATGTGCGGATGCTGCCGCATGACTGTCATAATAGACATCAAACTGTACACCGTATCTTGCGAAAGCTCCGGTATCTTCTACCGTATATTCGACTCCATTCATGACCACCTTTGTTCCCATTGGAACAAACGGATTGGAAGCATCTACTGCTAAGGTATGATTGGCTGTTGGATATGCTCCACTGGCAGTCGGTCCTCCACTCCATATACCACAGCAGATTGGACAGTTACAATATCCGCTTGTTACAACCTGTCCCAAAGATTCTCCAACTCTTACAGTTGCTGTCTCTGTCACAGTCTCATTGACTGCTTCTGTTTCTAACCGATACTGCAATGCAAAAAGAGCATCCAGTTCTGGCTTTACCTGTTCAAAGGTAAATTCTTCATACTTTGCTGACAAATAACTGATCAGGATAAACGGATCATGCTCAATAGGTCCGATGTTATATCGGTATTCCTCATGTCCCGGTTCTTCAGATTCCATGTTGTTGATCCGCTCCTGAAGATTAGCTTCCAGCTGTGTGTAATACAGTTCCGCTTTCCGGATTGCCTGATCCGATGACAGATAACTGGTTCCGGTATAAGTGATCACATTTTGTAAAAACACTGCAGAACAAGACGTGACATTCGTTATGATCAGAAACATCAATCCGATCAGAACTGCTACACTGATATACACCTTCCGGTTTTCTTTAAAGAAGTTGGTGACCTTACCGCCAATCTTCTTAATATAATCAATCGTACCTTTTGTAGCTGTTCCTACTGTCTGTTCACTTCGCTTCGCTTTGGCATAATCCCGTTTGATCTGTTGCTTCTGAATCTGTTTTTTCAGTTTCTTCTGCTCCTGACGGGTTGCCGCCTGTGTCTGTTTCTCTTCCTGTCTTTCAAGTCTGCTTCTTTTTCTGGATGCCCTCTGTTTCCTGCGTCTGGCACTTCTCTGTTCCAGCCGGTAAACACCTTCGCCGCTTTCTTCTAACTTATGGGCACCTTCTACCGCCGCATTATCGTCTTCATTTTTGCTGATCTCACGGTGCAATGCTGCGGAAGTTGCACTTCCTGCTTTCTTGGCAACAGAAGTTTTTTCTGTTTTCACAGATTCCCCTTCGCCAAACTTCAAGCGGGATTTCTTCTTTCCAGGAGCTTCCCCTTCATTTGCCCGATAGACCTGTGCCTTCTTGGAATGCTGCTTAGCTTCCTTTTTCTTTTTTGCTTCCTCATAAGAAAACTTTTTGGCTTTTTCCTTCTGTTTTTGATGGCGGAAATTGACTCCATCCGTATCCATATGGTTCAATTTCTCCATATCTTTGTCATTTTTCACAGAAACACCAGTTTCCTCATAAGCAAATTTCAAACGCTGTTTTTGTTTTGGCTTTTTGCTGCCGCCGGTCTGATTTCTCCGGCTGTCTCCTCTGTTTTCTGATAGATCAGCACGTTTTTCTTTCAGTCTCCCTGACTGTCCGGCTTCAGATTTTTCTGCAAGTCTGGATTCTTTTCCGACCTCAGCACGAATCCTTTTCCGGTTTTGCTGCTTTCTATTTTGTCCAAAATCCTTACTTTGCTTCTCTGTCCGTATCAGTTCCGGTGCATCTCTGGATTTTTGCACAGAGGGACGAATATTTTTCCCACTCCGTTCAGACTGGCGGGAAGACTTATCCACAAGGCTTAATTCTTTTTCCCCTTGTTTTCCTCCCATCTGCACATCACTGGCACGGTTACTGACACGAACAGAAGATTTATCCGTCAGGTTTTCTTCCACCAGACCATCCTTGGTCATCTTCTGGACTTTCTTATCCCTGACTTTCATTCTCTGTTCTGCCACTACTTACTCCTCCTTCTTCGGATACCCTTTCCCTGCCTGTAATAAACAGAGAAAAGCGATGCCAAAAACAGCACCGCCACTAAAAGTTAATACATATGAAATTGCTCGTAACATTATTTTCTCCTTTGATTTAACCTGCTTCAGAAGTTTCCTCCAAGCGGGTTGTCATGATTTTATAGAGGGAATTCTTCGGAAATCTGTCTACGAATGGGATAATGACATTTCCATAGAACAGAAGTCCTTCCCCCTCATTGCTGTTGGTTACATAGGACAGCTGGGTTGGTGAGATATTCAGCTGTTTTGCCAGAATCTGCCTGTCTCCGGAAGCCTGGTTGAGCATATAAATGAAATCAGAGTTTTCAAAAATATTCTCGATTTCTCTGGAAGCCAATAAATCTTTGATATTCTGTGTTATCTGATTGTTATTATCAGGCGGCTTTTTATCCACCTCTCTGGGACTTTCGCCCATTTTCATCAGCGTGTCATTTCACGCTCAGCATAGCATATCTTTTTACCACGATTATATCGTACCGGCTGGCAATGCGGCCTCTTGGAGCTGTTATATTCTGCTTATGCAGGTTCAAGCTCTATGCGTTGCGTGTGGCTATTCTATTATGAATAGCCTTCCACTCGGATTAGGTCGCTACCCCTTTCCCGTTTTTTTCCGCATTGATACTTCTGACTTACTTGCCGGTTTCAGTCAGAACGGCGATAGTTTGCACTTTAAGCGACTAACAAGTAACAAACCAGTTCACCAGTTGGAATACCTCCCCATTTACGGAACCTCTTCCAAATTTCCACACTGTAAGCTGCTGTCTGCTCTTCTTTTAATAGAAGATGGAATTCATCCACATAGTAACGGGTAGATTTATGAGCGGAACGATTGATAGTCACTCGGTTCCATACCTGGTCCTGCACAATCAACATCCCGATCTTTTTCAGCTGTTTTCCAAGCTCTTTGATATCAAAACAAACGATACGATTGTTGATATCTACATTTGTGCGATGATTAAATACATTCAGGGAGCCTGTAACATAAATCTCCAATGAAGTTGCAAGACGCTGTGCTTCCGGCTCTTCCTGTTTCCGCAACAGATTATATAAATCCTCCAGGATTGGCATCTTCTCCGGCATTGGATCGGCAAGATATTCCTGATATACTAACCGCACACAACGGTCAATGATGGTCTTTTCTACCGGCTCCAGTCCATTCTTTCCTCCAACAATCAACTCACACAAAGACAGAATAAAATCTGCTTTCAGTGACAGTGGATTATCTTCCTCGGAATAATTCAGGTTCAGATCCATTGGATTGATATACTGGTCAGATACCGGTGAAACCTTCACCACCTGCCCATGCAGTGCCTGTACCAATGGAGAATACTCGGCTTCTGGATCGCAGATGATGATATCATCTTCCGTAATTAGGAAACAGTTCGTAATCTCTCTCTTTGCTGAGAAGGACTTACCGGAACCTGGTGTACCAAGAATCAGTCCATTCGGGTTCTTCAAACGTTTCCGATCAACCATGATCATGTTGTTGGATAATGCATTCAATCCATAATAAAGAGCTTCCCCTTCCTGAAACAGTTCCTGTGTCGTAAATGGCACGAAGATCGCTGTTGAAGAGGTGGTAAGCCCTCTCTGAATTTCAATTCGATTGACTCCCAGTGGAATACAGGACATGAGTGCTGCTTCCTGCTGATAATCCAGTTGTTTTAAAGAACAGTTATATTTCTGTGCAATTCCCTGCACCTGGAAAATATTGTTATCCAGTTTCTGACGCTTCCTTGCGGTATTCATCACCAGAACCGTTACAAGGAACATCCTCTCATTTCTAGACTGCAGATCTTCCAACAGGTTCTTCGCCTCTTCTCCATAAGTCACAAGGTCCGATGGAAGCACGTCCATATCATAACCGGAACGTACTGCTCGCTTCTGCTCTTCAATCTTCATCTTATCCAGATCTGAAATCTTACTCTTGATCATCTTGATCGCAGAACTCTGGTCAATGGACTGGATATGAATGTTAACATTGATGCTGTCATCCACATCCAGGAAGTCTGCAAGCATCCGGTCTGTCAGCTCCGGTGCAAGAATCTGCAGGTAACTCACACTCCCCATCGTTCTTCCCATCAAAAATGTCTGATTCTTGGAAAAGTTAAAGGAAGTCGGTGCAATAAAATCTTTGGTCTTTAATCCGGTTTCCGGCAGCATCTTATACTGGAACTTAAATGGTTCGATCCGATCCTGGTTGAACACATGATACATGATCTCCAGCCTTTCCAATCCATTCAAGGGATGTGCCTGTGCACCTAGAACCTTAAAGTTGTTTAAGATATCTGTTTCGATTCTTTCAAGCCTCGGTCTTGCCACCTTCAGGCTCTCTGCTTCGATTCCAAAAGTGATATACTTTGTCTTTACCAGACCATTATTTCCCTTGGAAAGCTGATTTTTCAACATAGTACGGTACTCTTCACGAATGGCATTGAAGTCATCGTTCTGATCCGGAATATCAATACTTTTCTCAAATTCTGCTACATCCACCTGCTGATTGATAAAGGACAGCTGCACACTGATGGAAGAATCAAAGTAATTTAAGAAATCACAGTAATTTTCAAATATCGTGGTCTTATCCTCATTTAAAGCAAGCTGATAGTTGATGTCATCAAACTGAATTGTCTTAGAGAAAAAGGTCTTTGTCACCTGGCAGATACCATCCTGCAGCATCCGAATATAAGGAATACTCTGCTGTGCAGTTGTAGGAATGTTTTTCTGTTTCCTGCGGTCCCGCTCCTGTTTCTTCTTACGCTTTTCCTGTTCTCTTTCTTTTCTGCTTTTTTTGTTTCTTCTTTCCTGACGGTTTCTTTTTTCCGCCATGGACAGACGCTCCTGCTGAGCCTCCTGCTTTGTCTTTTTTGCCATCCGGCACACCCTCCTTTTTCACAAGGGTGGAAATCTCCTGATAAAAATTTTCTGTCTTATATGGTCTTACTGCCGGACAGATAAACTTCTGTCGAATGATATTTGCCACCACTTTTTCAAAGGGAAGACCGTCTTTTTCATACATTGCCATGAAGAAAAACGGAAGCATGATCGTTACCATCAGGATGGCTGCGATACTGGAACCGATTGGTTTTCTCATGACCAGATAAAACGGAATTCCCACAACTGCGGCAAGTGAAAAGAAAATCAACTGCCGCTTTGTCAGATTTAACGCCACTTTTGTTTTGACCTTGGTAAGGTCTTTTGGTACTGGTACATACGCCATGGTATGCGCTCCTTTCCTGCCCGCTAATGGGCATTGAATATTGATTTGCTAAGGCTTCCGGTCTTGAATAATGAAAATGCAAGAATCACGGTATAAGCCGCTACTGAAAACATTGCTGCATGAAGGTCACTGGATATGGTCATTGCATTTACTAAAACTGCATAAATTCCCACACAGACCATCATGAAGAATCCCTGAAATGCCAGTGCGAACAAGCCTTTTAAATAGTTGTTTCCGATATTACCCCATTCCTTATTGGTCATGGTGGCAAACGGAATTGGTGCTATGGAAGTATAAAGGTAAATTTCTATCATTCTTCCGTACAAGATTACCGTAATGATAATTGACAGAATGTGCATGGTAACACTGATCAACATCGTTTCCATGGATAGCAGGAACAAATCCCCTAACTCCATATCCTCCAGGGCATCCACAATCCGTGAAATTGCTTCTGTTGCATCCACCGCAGTGTTTCCTGATATCACCCCGGCGGCATTGTTGACCACATGCTGGCCAACATCAAAGACCGCCATCGTGATATTGAACGTATTTGTCACCAGATAAATGGCTACATACGCTTTGAAGATCCAGAGGAAAATGTTATAAGTCTCAAATTCATGGAAATTGTTTTTCTGTGTTACCATCGTGATCAATTCATAGCACAGGACAAAGGTGATGATCAGTCCCGCAATGGGGACAATCACCGTTTGGGATATATTCTGAATCAGATTAAAAATCCCTGCATTCCATCCCTGCGGTGTCTGTCCCACCTGCCCGGCTATGGTTCCCACCTGCTCATTGACAGACGTGAACATGTTATCCAAACTTGACTTGATAAGCCCGATCAGGATATCCTTTATCGCTTCCGTAATTCTCTCAATGATGGTGTTCATCTACCACTCCTCTTAAGAGAACAATGTTGCCAGCTGTGGAATCAGGGTAGTTCCCAGCAGCATGATTCCGGCACCAGCCATCAGCTGTTT
>OODK01001050.1_pt1 | contig 16885 bp, 5 predicted proteins | sample 1671371 | NCBI WGS metagenome assembly OODK01 (sample SAMN06348150, study PRJEB24527) | human gut metagenome | biome: human gut; feature: ankylosing spondylitis patient; material: feces | host: Homo sapiens | place: China | collected 2015-10 | reverse complement strand
TACGGGCCTGCGGAAAAAGGGACTGGTGACCTACCGGCGCAACGACATCGGCTTTGTCTTCCAGTTCTACAATCTTGTGCCGAACCTGACCGCGCTGGAGAACGTGGAACTTGCCTCACAGATTTGCCCCGATCATTTCGACCCGGCGGAAACCCTGTACAAGGTCGGACTGGGGGAGCGCATGGACAACTTCCCCGCGCAACTGTCCGGCGGCGAACAACAGCGTGTATCCATCGCCCGCGCGATTGCCAAAAAGCCGAAGCTGTTGTTGTGCGATGAGCCGACCGGTGCGCTCGATTACGAGACCGGCAAGGAAGTGCTGCAGTTGCTGCAGGATATTTGCCAAACACAAGGCATGACCGTAATGATCATCACGCATAATTCCGCGCTTGCACCGATGGCTCACAAAGTGATTCGCTTCCGCTCCGGCAAGGTGACCAGCGAGGAGGTCAACGCAACGCCGCGGCCCATCGCCGATATCGAATGGTAGGTGATTGGCGATGCTCACTGCAAGACACTCTGTGAAACGCCCCGTGAAACAAGCGAGGCGATTCGTGAAACAACCTGTGAAACATTCTGTGAAACGGCGGAACCTCGACGATAGCGGCGGTCGAGGAGCGGGCGTTTCTGCGGTATCTGCCAAAGATACGTTGCGTTGCTGGCTGCGCAGCTGGAAGAGGTTCGTCTCGATCGCCGTCATCACGCTGCTTGGCGTGGCCGTGCTGACCGGCATCTACGCCGGATGCCGCGATGCTTTTCTGGCGGCCGGTCGTTTTTACGATCAGCAGGGACTGCATGACCTGCAGGTGCTATCCACATACGGCCTGACCGATGATGATGCAACGGCACTGCGCCGAATCGACGGTGTGCAAACCGTGCAGCCCGAACGTTCTCAGACGGTGACCACGTTGGTGGACGGCACCAAGAAAACCGTGACCATGCAGGAAATCGGTACCGAAGGGCTTGATCAGCCGTACCTGCAACAAGGCAAACTGCCGAACAAGGCCGGCGAAGTGGCGGTTACGCAGCAATTCCTGAACGATAGCGGACTCAAGATTGGCGGCACCATTACTGTGACGCCACAAGACACCTCTTCATCCGTCATATCGGTAGCGGCCACGGAGACTGACGATTCCAATAATGCCGATACGGTAGGTGTCGCCGCCAATGCCTCGGCATCCGATGCGAAGTCCGACGCCAATACGGACGCCGACGCCGAGCAATCCCCGCAGTTCCCCACGAAACTCACCATCACCGGCGTCGTACTCGACCCGCGCGACCTCAACAATCCAGACGGCTATTCGGGCATGACCTCCTTCCGGTCCACCTCATCCGAGGGCTATACGTTCTTTGCACCCAGCGACGGCGTGACCGGCAATATATACACTGCGATATCGGTTGCCGTCACTGGTGCGTCCGATTTTGACACGTTTTCCGATGCCTACGATGAAGCCGTCAAAACCGTGGCCGACCGTATCGAACATCAGATACAGGCCACACGCCAGAAAGCCCGTCGTCAACAGATCGTCTCCAGCGCGCAGCGCAAACTGGACGATGCCCAAGACGAGGCCAACGAGCAGCTGGACGAAGCCCAGAAGCAGATCGACGACAACTGGGCCGAGCTGGAAGCCAACGAAACGACATTGCAAGATAGCCGTACCGAATTGGAGAACAACAGGACAACCATTACCGATGGCGAACGGCAGCTCGCCGATGGACGTGCGCAGATTGCAACGGCCCGTCAACAGATCGCGCAAGGTCGCCAGCAGATAGCCGAAGCGCGCACCCAGCTCGAATCAGGCAAAACGCAGCTCACCTCGGCTCGCAAACAGCTCGATGCGGCGCAAACGGAACTGACCGCCAATCGCACGAAAATCGAACAGGGCATTACCCAAATCGACCAAGGCATGGCGCAAATTGATCAGATGCTGCCCATGATTCAACAGGCCAACAATCTACTGGCGCAACTTGACCCGAATATCGACCTCAACTCACCCACATGGCAGGCCATCAAGCAACTGCTCGCGCGCCTTGGCATTACCCTGCCTGAAGTGCCGTCAATCAGTGAGCTGCGGCAACAGCTGGCCGCCAAGCAAACGGAACTGCAAACGCAGCGAGACAGTCTGACCCAGCAGAAAGCCGATTTGCAGCGCACATTAAACGAAACCATTGCCCCCGCACAATCCACCTTGGACCAGCAGAACGCGCAACTGACCGCCAAGGAACAGGAAGCGGCTGCAGGAGAGGCACAGCTCAATACCAAATCCGCGGAACTCGAAGCGAATGCCGCAACCCTCGAAACCCGGTCGGCGCAACTTGAAGCGCAGGCCGCCCAACTGGCCAGCGGCAAGCGGCAGCTCGAAGAAGGCGGGCGGCAGCTGGAAGAAGGCGAACAACAGCTCGCGGACGGCAAGGCGAAACTGGATGATGCGCAGTCTGAACTCGATGCGAAGCGAAGCGAAGCGGAAAGCGGATTCGCCAAGCAGCAACGGCGCATCGACGATGTGGCCAACGCACGTTGGTATGTGCAGACGCGCGCTTCGATCGACGGATTCAGCTCGCTCAAATCAGACGTCAGTTCCATCGAATCCATCGGCCGCGCATTCCCGATTGTGTTCCTGCTGGTCGCCGTGCTCATGAGCCTGACCACCATGACCCGCATGGTCGAGGAAGACCGCGGACTTATCGGCACCTACCTTGGACTCGGCTATGGCGGACTCGCCGTGTCCAGCCGGTATCTGCTGTTCGCGTTGCTCGCCTGCTTGGTCGGCGGCGGCATCGGTCTGCTGGTCGGATTCCTTGGCATCCCGGCATTCCTGCTGGTGGTGATTGAGGGACTGTATATATTGCCCGGTGTGCGACTCGAATACGACTGGCTGTACGGTTCGGCCGGCATCGTGCTGTTCGTGGTCGGCGTGGGCGTGGCCACCGCGCTCGCCTGTCGCGAGGAGATACGGCACACGCCCGCCGCGCTGATGCGGCCGAAGGCACCGAAAGCGGGCGCTCGCATATTGCTGGAGCGGATTCGCCCGGTATGGAGCCGGCTGAACTTCCTCGGCAAAGTCACCGCGCGCAATATCTTCCGATTCAAGTCGCGCTTGATTATGACCGTGGGTGGCGTGGCCGGTTGCACAGCGTTGATTATCTGCGGATTTGCGATTAACGACACCGTCGACACGACTGGCGTCAAACAATACGAGCAGATCTACCAGTACGACCTGATGGTCGTGGCCAATGACGATGACGCCACCGCGATGCGCAAGCAGGTGGCACAAGATGGCCAAACCACCGAAACGCTGAATCTGCGCGTGGATAGTGGCGAGATGAGCAATGCGGCGCAGGAAAGCGAAACCGTGCAGCTGATGACCGTGCCCAACGATTCGCTGAATATCTTGAACGATATGGTCACGCTGGAACAAGCTGGCGATGATGGATGGTTTGGGCTGCCCAATATCTTCGGCAAAGCGGGTGGCGGCACTGTAGCGCTGGACGATAGTGGTGTGATTGTGGCGAAGTCCGCAGCCAATTCGTTGGATATTCATGCGGGCGACACCGTCACGTTGAGCAATGGCGGCAGCGGGCGGGCCAAGGTGAAGGTTGCGGCGGTGATGCGCAACCTCATCGGCTCTGATGTGTACATCAGTGAGCGACTGTACGACCAGAAGTTTGCGGCCGACGGTGTGACGTCTTCGGCTTCGGGAGATGGCACTGCCTCGACCTTGACGTGGAACGCGATGCTCGCCAAGCTGAAAGGTTCCGAGACCGAACAGGCCGAATATGCGGATCGGTTGGGCGAGGAATCGTCGGTGCTCAAGACCGTGAGCTGTGCGCATCTGGCCGCCACGTTTAAGTTCGATTTGATGGGTGCCGTGGTGGCGCTGATTGTGGGGCTCGCCGGCGGCCTGGCGCTGGTGGTGCTGTTTACGTTGGCCAATACGAACGTGTCCGAACGCATCCGCGAGATGGCCACACTGAAGGTGCTGGGCTTCTATGACCGCGAGGTGCACAACTACGTGAACCGCGAGATGATGATATTGACCGGTATGGGTGTGGTGGTTGGTCTGCCGCTTGGCAGGTGGATAGGCGGATTACTGACTGCTGCGTTGAATATGCCGTCGCTGTATTTCGAAGTGGAAGTGCACTGGTACAGCTATGCGATTGCCGTGGTGGCGACGCTGGCGTTCGCGCTGCTGGTGCAGCTGTTCACCAACCCAGTGCTCGATCGCGTAGACCCGGTCAGCTCGCTCAAGTCCGTGGAATAGAGGTAGAAGTTCAATTAGGTGTTGGTGAATTGAACTTTTTTGGCTGAATATTTACAGTATCATCGCATGTATTCTTGAGCTGAGCGGTTTTCGCGACATATTTCGGTGATACAGTCTGAACTTGTTTTGAACGAGTATCGCGTCCGGTACGTAACAATCGGGCGGCAGAGAAGAGAAATGAAATCAGTATGGCCGATACGAATGTGAATGGTGGTACACGGCAGGCTACGGGCAAACTCAAGTCTGTCGAAAGCCTGGACCAGACCAACGAGATGGAGCGTGGCCTGAGCAATCGCCACGTGCAGTTCATCGCCATTGGCGGCACCATCGGCACCGGCTTGTTCCTGGGTTCGGGCAAGTCGCTGGCACTGACCGGCCCCTCGATCGTCTTCGTGTATATCCTGGTCGGCGTCATCATGTTCTTCCTGATGCGCGCCATCGGCGAGATGATGTACCGCGACCCCAGCCAGCACACCTTCATCAATTTCATCACCCGTTACCTTGGCAACGGGTGGGGGCATTTCGCCGGCTGGACGTATTGGGCCGCGCTCGTGCTGCTGGGCATGACCGAGATCACGGCCGTCTCCACGTACTTCATCACCTTCTTCGACACGTTCGGCATCGACCTGACCCATTGGAAATGGCTGATCGAGCTGTGTTTCCTGGTGTCGCTGGTCTCCATCAACCTGATTGCCGTCAAGGTGTTCGGCGAGGTGGAATTCTGGTTCTCGATGATCAAGATCACGCTGATTTGCGCGATGATCGCCACCGCCGTGGTCATGATCGTGATCGGCTACCATTACCCAGCCGTGCAGATTCACGGCGTGGACCACGTGAGCCCGGCCGGCCACGCCGGATTCGACAACCTGTTCGCCAACTTCTCGTTCGCGCCGAACGGTTGGATGGCCTTCCTCATGAGCTTCCAGATGGTGTTCTTCGCCTACGAGATGATTGAATTCGTGGGCGTCACCGTCTCCGAGACCAAGAATCCGCGCAAGGTGCTGCCCAAGGCCATCAACGAGATTATCGTGCGCGTGCTCATCTTCTATGTGGGCGCACTGGTGGCCATCATGTGCATTGTGCCGTGGACCTCGTTCAAGCCGAACAAGGACGGCTCCTTCGCATCCCCGTTCATTATGGTGTTCCAGTACGCCGGGCTGAATTGGGCGTCCGCGCTGGTGTTCTTCGTGGTGATCACCGCCGCATCTTCCGCGCTGAACTCGCTGCTGTACTCGGCTGGCCGCCACCTGTACCAGCTGTCCGAGGTGTCGCCGAACCCGATGCTGAACAAGCTCGGCAAGGTGTCCGATCGCAAGGTGCCGGCCCGCGCCATCCTGGTGTCCGCGGCGCTGATACTGCTGTCGCCGATCGTCAACGCCATCCCCGGTGTGTCCGGAGCGTTCGTGCTGTTCTCGTCCGCCAGCTCCGCGGTGTTCCTGTTCATCTACATCCTGACGCTGCTGGCGCATCGCAGGTACCGCCGTTCCGCTGATTTCATTCCGGACGGGTTCGTCATGCCCGCGTGGAAGGTGCTCAATACGGTGGCAATCGTGTTCTTCGTGTTCATCTACCTGACGCTGTTCCTGGCGGACGATACGCGCAATTCCGCGATTGCCGGCCTGGTGTGGCTTGTGGGCTTCGGTGGATTCTCTATGCTGCGCGAACGCTACCGTAGCCGCGATTTGAAGGCCGCACTGGAACACAAGGAGTGATTGGACGGGCTGATTGGCTGGCGGCTATTAGTTGGGTGGCTGTTGGCTGTTGGCGGCTGACTGGCTAGCGGCCGATAGCCAATGACTGGGCTGATCGTCAGCCAATCGGCTGCCTATAGGTCTCATTGATACATTCGGTCATCCGATTAGTGCATTTGCGCGGACAATTAGTGCATTCGATCATCGGATTAGTACATCAGTGTGCAATTATTAGTACAATTAGCCGCCTAATTAGTACATTAGGACATAAAACAATGTCCTAATGTACTAATTAGATGCTAAAATACGATAAGTGCCATGTCCTAATGTATGAATTATCGCTATGAAGGGCGGAATGCGATGACGCAGGATGAACTTATGCAAGTGCTGCAGGCCGGTGAATCATCTATGGTCGAGTTCAAGCGCTGCAGCGAATTGCCTCATACGGATACTTTTGAGACTGTATGCTCATTCGCCAATCGTTCTGGTGGCAGCATTTATCTTGGCGTTGACGATGACGGTCAAGTGCTCGGCGTCGATTCTAAGCGCGTTAGTGAGATAGAGCGCAACGTTGTCAACGTAGTGTCTAATCGTAAGATGTTCGAACCGGCTCCAATGGTGGAAACGGAACATATCGAGTACGACGAACGGATTATTGTTCGTATTTGGGTAGCTCCGAGTTCTTCGGTTGTGCGGTTCAAGGGCGCAGTGTTTGATCGCATTGCTGATGTGGATACACACATCGAAAGCGATATCCAGATTAGTCAAATGTATATTCGCAAGCAGAACTACTATTCCGAACGGCGAATTTTCCGTTACGTGACTCCGTTTGATTTGCGTCCTGAGCTGATTGCGCGAATGCGGCAGCTGGCGGTCGCTCAGCGAGCTGGGCACCCTTGGGGAACTATGTCTGACGAAGAACTGTTCCGCAGCGCCAAGCTATACGATCGTGATTACACGACCGGCGAAGAGGGCTTTAATCTTGCTGCAGTGCTGCTCTTGGGCAAGGATGAAGTCATTTCCTCGGTTTGCCCAGCGTATATTACTGATGCCGTGGTTCGGCGAGACAATATTGACCGATACGATGACCGACTTATGGTGCGGACCAACTTGTTCGATTCGTACGAGCAACTCCGTGAATTTACTGAGCGGAATCTGCCTGACCGCTTTGTGTTAAAGGGCGATAAGCGAGTGAGCCCGCGTACGATGATCGCCCGTGAATTGGTGGCAAACAGCCTCATGCATCGGGAGTATTCCAGTCCGGTGGTGGCGCGTGTCACCATTGATAATGAATCCATCCGGACGGTTAATGCTTCGCGCTCATTCTTTGAAGGTCGAATGAAGCTGGGCGAGTTCACGCCAATGCCAAAGAATCCGATTATCGCTAATGTGTTTGTGCAGACCGGCATAGCCGAGCAGCTGGGTAGCGGACTGCGGAATCTGATAAGAGCGTCCCGGCAATATACTGAGCGAGAGCCTGAGTTCCGCGATGGTGACATATTCGAGGCGACGATTCCTATTGTTCCTGCGCTGAAGACCGTGGATGGTTCTGGTTTTGCTAGCGTGAGATCTGCAGTTGAGAAAGATGCCGAAGAGGGTGCGAGGCTCATTGGCGGGGAACGTGTGGATGGTAAGAAAGCAGATGCAACCGCATCGGGTGAAATTGATTCGCGGGCAGCGATGCTGTCGGCGATGAATCGACGCTTGACAGAGGTTGACTATGTGACTGTACCTGAACTCGCCAAGATAACAGAGCTCGATAACAGAACAGTCCGTAAATTCCTAAACGGTTTAGTTGCGCAAGGAAAGCTGATTGCTGAAGGCAACACGCGTGGTCGGCGTTATCGGAAGGGATAGCGGGCGCGATATCTCGATGCAGTGGGATTCACTTAAGGGCTACGGCAAATATGATTCGTAGCGATTGGGCCAGCGCAATTCGAATGGCTCATGACTTTGTGCGTCGTTTGTGGTCTCTGAAGTTGTTTGCTGGGTGACGGTTTTGTGATAAAATCGCTCATATCAAAATGTTTGCGTAAACATTTTGGCTGCGCCGAAAGAAGGAGTCGACGTAGGTCATGTATCAGGCAAAGAGGCCGGCGCAGTGAAGCAAAGGCCGATTTTTCCGGTATAAGGCGGATAGCAGGAACACTAAGGAGACCAATGAAGGTACTGAGCAAATCGCTTGCTGCAATGGTTGCGGCGGCAACACTAGTGGGAGGAGGGGCGTTTGCGGTTGCCGGCACTGCGTATGCGGCTGATAACGATGCCATTACCGTGACCCCGAACCCGTGGTATGCCAACAGTTTCGATGGCTGGGGCACCTCGCTGGCTTGGTTCGCCAACGCCACCGGCAGCCTCGGCGAGGAATCGGCCATCACCACCAATCTCGGCGATGACGCTTCCAAGGCTAAGGCTGTGGAATACGGCAAACAGCTGCGCGAACAGTTCTACCAGTCCATCTTCGGTGATGAAGGACTGGACCTGAACATGGCCCGCTACAACGTGGGCGGCGGCAATGCCTCCGATGTTGCCTACGGCTACCCATTCATGCGCCAAGGCGCTGCCGTGCCTGGCACGTGGAAAGATGACGCCACCGGCTCCGGCACGTATGGCAATGGCGTAACCACCAAGCAGGCCGACAAAGACAAGCTGGCTGCGGCATTCGACCCGACTGACGACAACCAGTATGACTTCTCCAAGTCCGCCGCCCAAGACTGGTGGATTGAGCGCGGTGCCACCGGCGATAACCCCGACATCACCGACGTAGAGGCCTTCGCCAACTCCGCTCCGTGGTTCCTGACCAACAGCGGTTACGCCACTGGTGGACGCAACTCCGGTAGCAATAATCTTGCAAACCCTGCGAAATTCGCTCAGTACATGGCCAAGAACGTCGAGCACCTCGAAAGCCTTGGCGCAAACGTTGACACGGTCGAGCCGTTCAACGAGTCCGAGACCAGTTACTGGGGCACTCCGGGCGACATGGCTTCGAAGTACACCGATGAGAGCGATGACAACACCAAGCTCATTAACAACTACTGGGATAAGTACTACTCCGACAAAGATAAGTCCGTCACCCCATACTCCAACGCGCTGAAGAAGCCGCAGGAGGGTATGCATGTCAATAACGCCCAGCAGCAGCAGACGATTACCGCACTCGCTGAGGCGCTCAAGGACAATGATGACACCATCATCGCAGCCACCGATGCCACGAACTCCGCCGACTTCGTCAAGTCGTACAACCAGTACCCGCAGGCGATCAAGGACCTTATCGGCCAGTACAACGTTCACGCCTACTCCGACAGCAACCAGATGCAGTCGCGCGATATCGCTCAGGCAGACGGCAAGAAGCTGTCGATGAGCGAGGTGGACGGCTCCTGGCAGTCTGGCTCCTACAACCCGTACGGTTTCGACAACGCGCTGGGCATGATGAGCAAGATCAGCTCCAACGTCACCCGCCTGCAGTCCAAGGACTTCACCTTCTGGCAGGTGGTCGAGGACCTCTACAACATGCAGATGGGCTCGAATGTGAATCCGGCCGGTGAGAACACCAACTGGGGCACCGTGCTCATCGACTTCGACTGCACCGTGGCTGGCATGGACGGCAAGCTCTACTCCGAGCGCCGCGTGAACAACAACGGCGGTACCACCGATGGACTTGAACCGTGCACGGTTATTGCAAACGCCAAGTACAACGGCGTCAAGGCCATCACCCACTTCATCCACGCGGGCGACAAGGTCATCGCCAACAACGATGAGGACAACAACATGACTGCCACCTCCGACGATGGCAAGACACAGACCGTCATCCACCGCAACTCCGGCACCTCTGACCAGACCTTCGTCATCGACCTGTCGAAGTACGGCGAGATTGCCGACAACGCTTACGGTGAGCTCTACCTGACCACCGAAACCTCTGCCGAAGACAAGAACGCGGGTGTCGATTCCGCCACTCCGGAAGTCTTCGCCAAGACCAGCAACGTCAAGCAAGCTGAAGGCTCTGTGATGATTGACAAGGCTGCCAAGACCGCTACGGTCACTGTGCCCGCCCGTTCTATCGCCTCCATCCAGCTCACTGGCGTGACCGGCTACGCTAAGGATGCTGCCGTCGAGACCGGCGACACTTACCAGCTCGTTGGTAAGCAGTCCGGCAAGGCCGTGGCTGATACCACTTCTGGTGATTCCGCGCTGTCCCTGGCCAACGTCGCTTCCGATGCCGAGAACGCCAAGAAGCAGACTTGGACCTTTACCCAGATCGAGCAGCCCGCCGACTCCGAGCGCCCTGATCTCAAGGCTTATGTGATTACTAACGCCGAAGGCAAGGTGCTGGTGTCCAAGGATGGCACGAACGCGCTTTCCAACGAAACGGTTGAGGCCGCTAAGTCCGACCCGGCTGCCAAGTGGATTCTCAACACTTCCGATGGTTCGACCTACCAGCTGCTCAATGCCGCGACTAAGACGAACCTCGATGTGGATAACTCTGGTACCACAGTCGGCACGAAGGTTGGCTTGTGGCAGTCACCGAGCGGCACTTCGCCGTCCGCCAACCAGACATGGACTCTACGCAATGTAACGCCGACCAGCCAGAAGACCGTGAACGTGCAGACCGCCGTTAACGAGAAGGCCGCGCTGCCGACCGAAGTCACGCTCTACTACACCTGGGGCGAAGGCAAGGCCACGGTTGCCAACTGGGATACTTCCAAGGTCGATGTGGCCAAGGAAGGCACCTACGAAGCCACCGCTACCGCCACCGATGTGTACGGCAACGAGTTCAATGTCGCCGCTACGGTCTACGTTGGCGCGCTCACCGTTTCCGATCCGGTATCGGCTACAGTGCTGGCCGGCACCAGTGCGAGCGAGGCGAAGGCCGCGCTTGAGGCTGCGCCGGTGTATCTGCACGTCAAGGCATCGCCTGCATTCGAGGGCGATGCGGCTAAGGTTACGTGGAACTTCGATGGGCTTGATACCAAGCTCGCCGATGCCAAGGCTGGCGACAACATTGCCGTGACCGGTACTTACCAGCTGGACGACGCGACCACGATTGCGCTGAAGGGCGCGATCTATGTCACCGCCGCCACGCCTGAGAATGTGGCCGACACTGCTTCCAGCCTGACCGTGACCAACCAGCAGACGGAATACAGCAAGGGCGATCAGTGGAAGAAGCTCACCGATGGTGACACGTCAGCTGAAGCCTGGGTGACGTGGAACTCTGCTGGTGACTATTCCGCCAGCCCGACCGCCACGATTGACTTCGGCTCTGAGTGTGAGCTTAGCAGAGTGACCATTACGTATGGTGACAAGGCTCCGGCTTCCGCCAAGGCCGAGTACACCACTGATGGCGAGACGTGGATGCAATTCGGTAGCGATGTTAAGCCTGCCGCAGGCCAGACGGTGACGTTCAAGGCCGATAAGGGCACAGTGAATGCCACGAAGGTGCGCATTGTGAACACCGTGAACAACGACTACATGAACGCCACCGAAATTCAGGCATTCGTGACGCCGGTTCAGGGTGCTGCGAAGAACATCGCCGCGGCCTCTGGCACGAACTTCTCGGTGAACTTCCAGGAGGGTGCCTCCGCTTCCAAGGCCATCGATGGTGACACTACGTCAAAGGGTTGGTCCACTTGGGCTTCCACCGCCTCGACGGTGGACCCGGTCGCCACGTTCACCTTCGATGAAGCTCAGACCATCACCGAAGTGAAGACCTTCTTCTACTACGATGGTCGTGCGTCTTGGCCGAAGAGCCAGACGCTGGAATACCAGGATGAGGCTGGCGAATGGCATGGAGTCGGTACCAAGGATGGCTGGAAGATACAGGCCGGCGATGCCGGCTCTGGCTCCGACGGCATCACCGCCGCCGACACCCCGACCGTTGACTTCGTGCTCGGCACCCCGGTAAAGGCCAAGGCCATCCGCCTGACTAACACATTGCAGGACACCAAGGTGTACATCAACGTGGCCGAAATTCAGGTGTTCGCACAAGACAACAAGGTGATTACCCCGCAGCCGGCATCCGATGCCACGCTGGGCGACCTGCGTCTTGACGGCGAGACCATCAAGGGCTTCGCTGCTGATAAGACCGACTACACAGTTGATCTTCCGTTCGGTGCTGAGGCAAACCCGGTGCTGCAGGCCTTCGCCGCCGACAATGCCGCCACCGTCAAGGTGACTGGCGACGCGGTTGAGAATGGCAAGCTTGGCGGCAAGGCCACCATTACGGTGACCTCAGCCGACGAGTCTGAGACGAAGACCTACACGGTGACCTTCAAAGCCTTCACTTTGGCTTCGCTCAAGGTGACCGGACCCACGAAGACCGAGTACGCCATCGGCGACAAGCTCGATACCGCCGGTCTGAAGGTTACTGCCGTCTATCAGAGTGGCGACAAGACCAAGGAAGTGCCGGTCGCTCTTGACGACCCGCAGCTTGCGATTGGCTCGTTCGACTCCACCACCGCAGGCAAGAAGGCGATTACCGTCTCCTACCGTGGTGTGACCGCGACCTTCAACGTCACGGTCAAGGCCAACGCAGTCGCCCCTGGCCCTGAAGAACAGAAGCCCGGCAGCACCAACAAGCCCGGTGCCACCGGCAACGGCAACAAGAACACGGTGGCCAACACCGGTTCCAATGTTGCCGCCATCGCTGGCGCTGTCGCTCTGCTGGCCGCTGCCGCGGGTACATTGTTCATGCTGCGCAAGCGTGCATAGCACCCTCGCACAGTAATGGGGGAAGGAACAAGCCGGCAATATTGACTATTGCCGGCCGGTTCCTCCGCTCTTTGAGCATAATTGGTCCGACAAGTTGAATACTGAGTTTTCAGTATCGGTATATTGATTTGTCGGCCCTTTTCTGACTTCGCGGATAGCGACATAACTGTTTGTTCAAAAAACCGTTATCATCAATCAAGGAACCAAATCAATGAAGATAAACAATAAGGGCAAGGGCGCTCTTATCGCGGCAATTACCGCCGCGGCAACGCTATTGTCATGCGGGCTGGCCGCTGCAAGTGCCAGTGCGGCAGGTGTGGATTACCTGCCTACCATCGGCCAAGTGCCGACATACACCAAGTTCCAGCCCACAGCCGATCCGGGCAAGAACGCTAGCGATTACTTCCAGCCATATTGGTATGCCAAGAACGCCAATGATAATGGCGGCACACACATCCAAGCGCACGGTGGCCAAGTGGTCAAGGTTGGCGACGCCTACTACTGGTATGGCGAAGACCGTTCTAACGGTTACGACAACAGCCCCGGTGTTCATGCTTATATGTCGACAGATCTATACAACTGGACCGATCTTGGTGTGGCGCTGCGTGCGGTGACCAGCAAATCTCAGTTGACGGATAAGAGCAATGCCGATTACGCCTACTTCGACAAGGCCTACAACCTGACCAAGTCCGACGGCAGTGTGGACGCTGCCAAGGCCGACGCAATCTTCCCGTACCTCAACACCAACCCCGATCAGGATGGTGATGGCGCGGTTGATTCCGTACAGGGCATTTTCGAGCGTCCGAAGATCATCTACAACAAGAAGAACAAGCAATACGTGCTGTGGTGGCATTCCGATGGAAGCACCACGCCGGGCGGTTCCAACTATGCACGTGCACTTGCGGGCGTGGCTGTTTCCGACAATCCGGCGGGCCCGTTCACTATGGTGGGTGCCTATCGTTTGCCTAACCAGAACAATTGGAAAGAAGCCGCAGGTAACCCCAGCTGGGGTGAGAACGGTGACAGCCGCGATATGACTGTGTTCGTGGATCCGAAGGACGACAGTGCCTATGTACTGTATTCTTCCGAAGCCAATGCCACGCTGTATATCGCCAAGCTTAACGATGATTACACCAATGTAGTCAAGACCACGAATGTGGACCAGTCCGAGGGACAAAAGCAGTACTCTGCTGACGGGCAGTACCCATACATTCTTGCAGACGGTACTACGGATGCCCCGGTGCGTGGCGAAGATTTCCAAATCGTCAAACAAAATGGTTCGCTGGAAGCTCCTGCCGTATTCCAATATGACGGGCGTTACAACATCATCGCATCTGGTGCAACCGGCTGGGACCCGAACAAGCAGACCTACTACACCGCCGACTCCATGCTGGGAAGCTGGACCCGTGGCGTGGAAAAGGACGATGCCAACGAGAACACGTGGTACAACAACATGCCGGAAGGCGCGGATGGTCTGTTGTCTGTGGGCGATACCCGCGGCACCACATTCGGTTCGCAGTCGGCTAGTGTGCTCGCAGTAGACCAGGAGAAAGGTCACTTCATCTACCTTGGTGACCGTTGGGATTCCGGTAAAGCCGATTCCACCTATGTTTGGCTGCCGCTGACCATCGGTGAGAACGGCACCATCGAAATGCATAATCCTGCTCAAGAAGGCGAGCCCGACGGCTGGGATCTGAACTATTGGGACAACCATGGTAGCGCCAAGGGCAAGCTGGTCAACTGGACTGTGGAAACCGGCGATGATCTCCCGAAGACCGTGAACACGGGCGGAACCGTTACTCTGCCGGACACCGTCAACGTCAAGGAAGGCGACGATACCATTGCTACCAAGGTGACATGGAATGTGGAAGGCGGTACGGCAGTCAGCAAGTCGACCAAGGCTGCCGGCAGCACCTACGCATTCAATGTGCCGGGAACCTACACCATTACAGGCACTCTTGCCGAGAGCAGCAACTTCAACCCGGGCCGCACATTCCGCAGAACCATCGACGTTTCCTGCTCCAACCCGATTTCCGGAAGTTGGAAGGAAGCCCATTGGAAGGGCGGCAGCGCGTGCCAGGTCGCCGCATCCGGCGGTACCTATGACTTCACCGTTACGGACAACGCCAATCGTGGTGTCTGGACGGATCGCAACGAGGGCAGCGCGGTGTACCAGCCTGATGCTCTGGACGTGAACGAAACGTTGGAAACCACGGTCAAGCCGCTCGACTTGGGCGGTAATGGCGATCCGCGCGCCGGCCTGGTGGTTCGTAACGGTCTTGCTGACGCTAACGGCGGCAAGGGATATGCCACGTTACTTGCCAGCCCAAGCGGCATTTACATGCAGTACGATTCCAATGCCGATGGCTACATCGATAAGGAAACATCGCATGTTGGTGCCGGCTTCGGCGACCAAGTGCAACTCAAGCTGGAGCGCGCCGCAACCGATACCCTGAAAGGCTACTGGCGTGCTTCCGCGAACGATGAATGGCAGGATGTCGCTACGGTAACGCTGACCGGTGCGGACGCAACCGGGCTCGATGCCGGTGTCTTCGCCACGTCGAACAGCAATGCCGGCGCATTCACCGTGGCCTTCAACGGCACTGCGTTCGGTTCGCAGACTGCTGCTGTGGAGTCCATCGCGGCTAAGGACCCTGAAGCCACTATCGCCAAGGGGCAGATGCTCGCGCTTCGGGACGTGACGGTTACCGCCACGCTCACCAATGGCAAAACGCGTGTGCTGGAGCCAAGCGAATACACGCTGGAAGGCTTCGACACCACCAAATTGGGCGAGCAAACCGTGACGGTGCGTCTTGTCGCTGATTCTTCAGTAACCGCCACGTTCACCGTGACTGTGGAAAGCAACCTTGCCCGGTTGTTCTGCTCGTCCGCTGCGGCCTCGAAGTATGAGCCGGCCAGTAGCTGGGCCTCCGCTTCTACGGCCGACCTGACTTGCGACAACAACCTGAGCACCAACTGGTCGAACTGGGGCACCGGCGACACCTCGCCGTGGCTCAGCTACACCTTCGATAAGGCATATCAGCTGGGCAAGCTCAGCGTTGCGGTGGATAAGGCCAAGGGCGAGGCCGCTCCGAAGAGCTTCACTGTATCGTACCTAGCTGAAGACAGCGCTACGTGGACTGATGCCACGCTGCCGGCAGTCACTGTGAATGGTGCTGCTGGAGCCGTGACGGAAGCCGATGTGAGCGCTCTGCCCGCCACCAAGGGCATTCGCCTCAACTTCACCTACGCCGATGGCAATGACTATGCCAAGATCGCTGAAGTACGCATCGCCGAAGGTGAAGCGACACCAGAGCCGCAGCCGTCTAGTAACGCCAATCTTGCTGATCTGACTGTGGATGGCAAGACGGTTGACGGATTCTCCGCGGATACCACTAAATATGCCGGTGCGCTGGCTGGAGATGCTGCTTCCTACCCGACGGTGGAGGCGACTGCTGCTGACGCAAAGGCTACGGTGCAAGTGGAGCAGGCTTCGGCCGAGAACAACGGCGTGGCCACGGTGACTGTAACTGCTGAGGATGGCACGGCGAAAACCTACACAGTGACATTCGGCGAACTGCCTCAGTTGGCTGAGCTTGCTGTGGAAGTGACCAAGGATTCCTATCAGGTAGGCGATAAGTTCAACGCTGCCGATGTGAAGGTATCCGCCATTTACAAAGTCGGCGATACTGAAACGCTGCGCAAGCTGATTGATCCAACTGATGGTGATCTGAAGTTCACTGGCTTTGATTCTGCCACCGCAGGCACGAGGACCATCACCGTCTCTTATCGTGGCGTGAACGCGACGTTCGAAGTCACGGTCACGGCCACGGAGGTCACTCCCGGCCCTGGAGAGCAGAAGCCCGGCGATACCAACAATCCTGGCAACACTGCTAAGCCCGGTAGCACTGCCACGAATAAGCCGGCTGCTAATGGCGCTGCGCCCCTTTCGAATACGGGTGCTGCCGTGGCTGCCATTGCGGTCGTGGTTGTGGTGCTGGCAGCTGCGGCTGGTGCCTTGCTCGTCATCCGCAAACGCCGCGCATAACCATGGCAACTGCTGAGTAGCGTGGATTGCGTTGCTATTGAGCAATCTGCGATTCACGCCACTCAGCGAGTGCACCCGAGTGCGCCCGAGCTTGCGCAATGCAGGCGCAATACAGTGCAAACAGTACAAAGCAACAATAATGGCCGGTCTGAGCCAGCTGCTCCATGCGAGGGCAGCAGGAT
>OODK01001041.1_pt1 | contig 16984 bp, 18 predicted proteins | sample 1671371 | NCBI WGS metagenome assembly OODK01 (sample SAMN06348150, study PRJEB24527) | human gut metagenome | biome: human gut; feature: ankylosing spondylitis patient; material: feces | host: Homo sapiens | place: China | collected 2015-10 | reverse complement strand
GCGTAAGCCGTTACTACGACTGGGCAGTTACAAGCCCATTACCTTTAGGTGATGGATAGTTGACTAACTGATCCTCAGTCTGCTGACCAAGTGTTTTCTTTATCTGTACTTTTTTCTGACTCATTATGCTCTCCATTATGATACATCGCCAGACGGATACAAGCATCCGCTTCGCCGCCTGCCTGATTTGTTAAAAAGAAACATTCTGCTCCAGATATCTTCGCAGGGAAGATACATACATATTTCCCATCTTGCTGAGAATAGAATTCTTTCTGGTAATATAACCGATTTCCATGTCACTGTTCTGATTCTGCTCATCTCCCTCAAACGGGATTGCCAGATAATCACTGCCGTTTAATTCTTCACAGATGATTCCGGAACAAAGAGTATAGCCGTTCAGTCCAACCATTAGATTTAGCATGGTTGCACGGTCTGAAGCTTTGACGATTCTGGTATATTCATTGGTGGACAGAATCTCCTCTGCCAGATAAAAACTGCTCTTGTCCCCCTGCTCGAATGACAGACACGGATATTTTTCCAGTTGACTGAAATTGATGGATTTCTCATTCGCCAGAGGGTGATTCTTCCATAAATATACATATGCCTGACAATCTATAAGATGATGAAACTCCAGATTCGCAGAATGAAGAAGTTTCAATAACGCTTTACGGTTAAAATCACTGAGGTAAAGTACGCCGACTTCGCTCTTCATGGCACTGACATCACTGATCACCTCTGCTGTCTTTGTCTCCCTGATGGCAAATTCATATTCCGACATATCAAATTCCTGTGCCATGTCCACGAATGCTTTTACTGCAAAAGAATAATGCTGGGTGGAAACACCAAACTTCTTCTTATAAGAACCACCTTCGCTGTATTTCTCAAGAACACTCTCATACTGACCGTATATCTGACGGGCATACATCAGAAATTCAGTTCCGTCATTGGTCAGAGTGACACCGCGGCCGCTGCGGTTAAATATGGTAATGCCAAGTTCCTTTTCCAGTTCCTTCACTGCATTTGTCAGAGACGGCTGAGAAATGTACAGTGCCTCTGCTGCTTTATTCAGCGAACCTGTCTCTGAAATTGTAATGATGTAATTCATCTGTGTTAGTGTCATAATAGCTCCCTATAGCAATTTTCTGTTATTTTATTGTAAGAACGACGTTCTATTTTTTGTATTTATTTCGGATGATACATCTGGTGTTCTTTTTCCAGTTCTTTATAAAGCTGGATACAATTCCAGTTCTGGTTGTGCTCTGTCAGAACCGCCTTATAATCTACAGGTGTTCCCGCTTTTCGCAATGTAAACAGCACCTGATCAAATAAATTGCCCGTAATTCCTGCAATGACCAGCATTTCTTTCTCCATCTGCTCCTGCGGAATCAATGCTGCCGGGATTTCTGCCCTGGAAATCTCCTTCACTCCCGCCAGATAACCGACTGACTGACAATAATCCTGCGGCTCTACTGTTTTCAAACGGATCTTAAATGGCAGTAATGCCATTTTTAATTTGCGGAGTTTCTGCTGGTCTTTGAAATTTATTAATAAAATGGTTGGTTTCATCTGAATTATCCTTTCTGTCTGCTGATCTTTGATCCTTTTTGATCTCTTATATAAAATCAAAGGAAATTTGCCCTCTTATCATCCATAATATCATAGAAAATCCAGCAAATTCAATACCTCTCATTGTAATTCACACGTTATTGTGGTAAAGTAGTCTCATGCTATTTTTTCCTGATTCTGGAAGAATTATCAGGAAAATGAAGGAGGGAACAAATGAGAAATTTCTATTCATGGTATAAAAAGCATATTACCACAGCAATCTTTATCGGCCTGATCCTTGGTATCTTTACCGGACTTTTTCTGGCCGGCCGGTTCGAACCGGTACTTACTGTCACCAGTCTGATCGGAAGCATTTACATGAATGCCCTGAACATGATGATCTTTCCACTGGTATTCTGTTCAATCATCATGGGTATCTCCAGTATCGGAAATGCCCGTACCACGGGTAAGATCACTGCAGGCGCCATGATCTTCTTCCTGTGCACCACAGCACTTGCCAGCCTCGCCGGACTGATCATCCCAAGACTGATCCACCTTGGCGAAGGTGTCAAATTCGAAATGGCAACATCCGACATTCAGGCAACCGAAATGACCAGCATTCTGGACACCATCAAAAACCTGATCCCGTCCAACCCGGTCGCAGCTTTTGCAAACGGAAACATGCTTCAGGTACTTGTATTCGCAGTCATCGTAGGATTCACACTGATCGCGATCGGTGAAAAAGGCAAAGCGCTTCTGAACGTGATCGATTCCTGCAACGAAGTCTGTCTGAAAGTAATCAGCACTGTTATGTACTTCACACCGATCGGTGTCTTCTGTACTATCGTCCCGGTTGTAGAAGCCAACGGTACCGAAACCATCATTTCACTGGCAACCCAGCTCATCATCCTGTATGCAGCATTCTTCGGATTTGCCCTGATCGTTTACGGCGGTTCCGTGAAATTCATCGGCAAAGAAAGCCCTGTAAAATTTTTCAAAGCAATGCTTCCTGCTGCCTTAAATGCATTCGGAACCTGCTCCAGTTCAGCAACCATTCCGATCAGCAAACAGCGTATGGAAGAGGAAATGGGCGTATCCAACAAGATCACAAGTATCGCCATTCCTCTTGGTGCTACCGTAAACATGGATGCTGTATCCATTCTGATGTCATTCATGATCATGTTCTTCGCTAATGCATGCGGAATTAACGTAAGTATCTCCATGATGATCGTCATCCTTCTGGCAAATGTGCTCCTCTCCGTAGGAACACCAGGTATCCCTGGAGGTGCCATCGCATCCTTCGCAGCCCTCGCAACCATGGCAGGTCTGCCGGCAGGAGTTATGGGCGTTTACATCAGTATCAATACACTCTGCGATATGGGTGCAACCTGCGTCAACGTTATCGGTGACATGGCAGGATGCGTAGTCCTCAAAGAGAAAATCAAACTGGAAGATTAAATAACGAACAGCACTACAGACACTCTTTTCTGTAAGTAAAAAAGGAAGAAGAAGTTCCCACCCGAACTGTCTTCTTCCTTTTTTACCATTTACCTGTCCCAAAAAGTTCTCTCTTCCTGTCATAAGCAGGATATTATTTCTCTGCTTCCTGCCACAATCGAGAAATTATTTCTCTGCTTCCAGATTTCCCAGATGCAGATAAACGGTATTCTTACTGATCCCCAGAATCTCAGAAACTTTTGCCACGGATTCCTTAACCTTAAAAATCCCCTTCTCTTCCAGACGCTGAATAATCTCTTTATTCTTATTCACAGAAGCAATTCTCATATCCTCCATTACTTCATCCCGTATCTGTTCTGTCATACTCTCCACAAGTTCCGGACCACTCAGGGAAAATTTCTCCTCCCTGTCCTCCCAGTTGCCCTGAAGATGCTCCTCATTATCAACGAAATTATTGATATACTGTAATAACGAAGTGTTCAGATTAAAGTTAATGCAGACCAGACCAATCACCCGGTCATTCTCTCCCTTAACCGGAATCGTCACAGATCGCAGCGGTTCTCCCTTTCTGTTACGGGTAAAATAAGCAATCCCCTTCTTTTCCTCATCGTCCGGCTTCTTTTCCATCCGTTCCAGATAATCCAGTGCCAGATCCGTCAGCGGCGCACCGGCACTTCTTCCCGTATGGTCTCCATGCAGCACTTTCACCGCAGAACTCCCATAATCCTCCAGGCTGTGAAGGACAATCTCGTACCCTTCTCCCAGATACATGGAAAGTCCATCCAGCATCTTATTATAAGAATTTAAAATCGCTTTATCTGTTTTCGTTAATTCCACGAACATTCCTCCCGTATAACCAACTATTTTACCGACAAAAATAATCCAGACCATACAGACACACAAAAGGAGATGTAAAAACATCTCCCCTGCTGTCGCATATAGAAACAAATAATCCCCGTTCATTCCATGCCCGGTGTTATCATTTTCCACTTTCTCTACTGTCTTTCATGTCTGACTGTATTATATCGTTGCATTTTTGTTTAGTCAATGAATTTTTTTAACGTGAACATTTTTCAAAAAATACATGTTACTGTTCACTCCGTTCTCAGCAACACAATTGCAATCCATTTCGCTATACACAAAATTTACAATAACCGTATCGCTAACTATTTACAGATACTGGCTGAACTCAACCTTCTCCTTATTCGGTCCCTCAATTGTAAAAAATTTCACCCCATTTTCCCAGAACGGAAGAAAATGAATCGTATCCTGAGTGCTGTTTAATCCAGACTCATTAATATACTGGTAAATCTCCTCAATATCTCTCACATCAAGAGCCACATGATCAATCGCTCCGTGCTCCATCTTCGCTACATGATTCTCATAAGTCTCCACTACCAGAGTCCCCAGCTTCAGGAAAACAACCTTCTCATTCGCTTCCTCATTCACAGTCTCAAATGCAGTTTCAAATCCCAGCTTATGATAAAATTCCACCGTCTTCTCAATATCATTGGTAGGAATCCCAATGTGCTGTACACCTGTTGAATAATTTTTTAAATCCATCATTCTTACCCCTTTCTCTCTGCTGCCAGATCATACCTCTTACGCGCCATTTCCGCATAAACCCGGTCCAGAAAACGCTCCATATGCTCAATAACCGTCACTCCGTTCTCAGGACTGTAATATAAAATCTCCATCATTTTATCAAGTTCCTGGTCACTCATCTGCCATATGAACTCACGCAGTTCCTGCTTTTCCAGACCCGTACACACTCTCTTATACGCAAGCTGATTGATAATCCGCACAGACAAAAACAACGTCTCCCTCTTTCCCTCTTCATCCAGCTCCCTGCTTCTGATATTCTCCATAACATCAAAAAACTGCCCAACCAGTGTTTCATTATTCTTATCTCTCATAGGTTCGCTTCCTCCCACTATTATTTTTCGTAAAACATAACTGCTACCATCAACAGCATCGCAATTCCCACCATAACCAACGGCAGAAATCCATCTATATAGCCCTTCCACTTCTCCAACTTATAATAAATCATATAACAATACAGACTACCAACAACCACCGCCAGCGTCAAAACACAAAACGCTATGGAAATTCCGTACGAAAACAGCCCACTGGTATACAATACATTAACCGTAACCAAATTCAGCACTGCCCATCCAACGATCAAAAATAACTCCGTTGTCACCATACGATGAAAAACAAGATTACTGATCACCAGCAAAACAATATAACAGATCACACCGCCTGCCAGAATCCATCCACCGGAAACTCCCTTCCGAATTCCCTCTGCCTGAAAAATTCCCTGCCCCATCCAGTTCACTGCCATAATCCCGCAAATCGCCGTCGCCACCAGCAAAATCCCTGACAACCACAACGGTGCATGCCTCTCCGGATAAAAAGCCACACCCCACCAGAGCAGATAACATCCTGCACAGACTGCAAGCATCAATACTCCACGGAACAATGTATTCATCGCCATCCCATAATCAGAAAACATTCCGTCATCTTCTTTCTCCATTATGTATTTATAATTGTAATTCTTTTTTATCATATAATCAACCGTAGAATCATTCTTCCAATCTTTAATTTGACTAAAATCCATGCTATATTTTACCCATACTTATTTTCTTTTTATAGAAAGGATGATTCACCATGGACTTCTACAAACGAGCCTCCATCATCTGCCAGAACATCCCATACGGTACTGTCGCTACCTATGGACAGATTGCCCTGCTTTGCCAGAAACCCCAAAACTCCCGTCAGGTAGGTTACGCCCTCCGCACTGGCAAACTCGGAGAAAACATCCCCGCCCACCGAATTCTGAACGCCTCCGGCATCCTAAGCGGTGCTGCCTCTTTTGAAACCTACGACCAGCAGAAACTCCTTCTCGAAAATGAGGGCGTAACTGTCATCCGCACAGAGAAAGGCTGGAAAACTGACCTAAAAAAATACCAATGGAAAACCACACTCGATGATGCTTTGTATTTCGAAAATATATTTATAAGAAACAATATATGACAATTTTTCATAAATGTCGATAGCACCACTAGATACCCAGAAAGTGACAAATATGTTTCAATCCACATTCCCACGCAGGGAGTGACTGTTTAAACCAGTATAACTTTTCCACCCATATAATTTCAATTCACACTCCCACGCAGGGAGTGACACTTTTTTCTCTGCGGTATATCCTGCCATTGATCGATTTCAATCCACACTCCCACGCAGGGAGTGACAAGCTGTTCTTTTCGTTCAGCTTCCACCTGCAGGTATTTCAATCCACACTCCCACGCAGGGAGTGACTTTAGGTAGAGTTCAATATCCTACGTGGATTAACATTTCAATCCACACTCCCACGCAGGGAGTGACTACTCGGACTACAAGCTGGATTTCCTAACATCTTATTTCAATCCACACTCCCACGCAGGGAGTGACGTAAGCTGCTGTGCCAACAAATCTATCTGTCTTTATTTCAATCCACACTCCCACGCAGGGAGTGACGTTCTTCCGACAATCAGAAAGACAGGCTCATATCAATTTCAATCCACACTCCCACGCAGGGAGTGACCACCAGAGAGGGCGGTCTTGAAGCCCTCGAAAAGATTTCAATCCACACTCCCACGCAGGGAGTGACCATTGCCGGAGGAGAAAGAAGAGGAATATTGGAATTTCAATCCACACTCCCACGCAGGGAGTGACGGACAGCCAACAAGCCCCTGCAGAATTTCATACAGATTTCAATCCACACTCCCACGCAGGGAGTGACAAACCCAGATAGACCCCGGGGCAGATACAACAACAATTTCAATCCACACTCCCACGCAGGGAGTGACGCTTAAAGCAATTCTGCATATTGGATATATAAGAATTTCAATCCACACTCCCACGCAGGGAGTGACTTACTGGTTCGTGCTTGATAAGATTGCCATGAACGATTTCAATCCACACTCCCACGCAGGGAGTGACGGAGAAACAGAATGAATGAGAATCCGATTAATCTATTTCAATCCACACTCCCACGCAGGGAGTGACAGTCATTGATCCGGCACGAACGCCTAGAGCATACAAGATTTCAATCCACACTCCCACGCAGGGAGTGACTGAGAAGGGGGTACAGCGCATAATGGTGCTATCAATTTCAATCCACACTCCCACGCAGGGAGTGACTTTTAGATTGATGCATCTATGCAAAAATATAATCAATTTCAATCCACACTCCCACGCAGGGAGTGACGCTGTCGGAACTATCAACACAACTCAGACACTTGATTTCAATCCACACTCCCACGCAGGGAGTGACTCTGGTTCTTGCAATATGGAATATCATAATAATATTTCAATCCACACTCCCACGCAGGGAGTGACATAATATACAGTATAATCAAAAGTTATCAAATGATTTCAATCCACACTCCCACGCAGGGAGTGACGACGTATTCAGAGGGAAAATCTGGCAGAAAAGGATTTCAATCCACACTCCCACGCAGGGAGTGACATACATTACAATCAAAAATATTAAAGAGAGGTTATTTCAATCCACACTCCCACGCAGGGAGTGACAGCAACAGCGACAATGAAAAACAAAGAAGATATAATTTCAATCCACACTCCCACGCAGGGAGTGACAGCAAATTTTGCCAATAATTACTTTCTATTTTTGTCATTATGTTCTAAAATAATCCTAAAAAATTAATCATAATCACTGACATAAATAATTATATATGCTTCTTTATCAGATAACAATTATTTTTTTCTGGTGCGAGTCTCCCAGAAGATTTATGTGTTCTTATATTTCGCACTCTTTCTAAAAAGCTTCTCTATTTTTTTCATCACAGCATCAGCATATCATCTACAGGAATTCCATTTTCAATTCCCAGATGTTCTATTTTTGATTTATAATTATTACCCAGATAATAGAATCTCAAACTATCCGTTTTTTCATCAATAATATCCGCAAGAATAGCTTTCAGTGAAACACATTGTGCATTATCCAAAATACATTCAAAAACCGAATTCTGAACTCGTCTTCCATAATTAACACATTGTTTAGCAACTTTTCGTAGTCTTGTCTTTCCAGCTGCAGTCTCTGTATTTACATCATATGTAATTAATACAAGCATACTTTATCCCTACTTCCACAAAAATGGTGGATATGCATCTAAATCACCTCGCAAGTATCTCGCTAACAACATAGCTTGTACATAAGGCAACATCCCCCATTCAATTTTTTCTCCCAAAAATGGATGAGTAATTACTTCTTTCTTCTTATTCTGCCATTCAGTTAAAACCTGTTTCCGAAGATTATCGTCCATAAGTACAGCTCCATTTTCCTTCTGTTTAAACTGTTTTCCATTTATCATTTTTTTATTGATCAAGGAAAGCACAAAACGATCAGCCCATACCGCTCGAAACTCTTCAATCATATCCAAAGCTAATGATGCTCTTCCCGGACGCTCTGTATGCAAATAACCCACACATGGATCCAGACCAACAATTTCTAATGCAGAAACAACCATATTAGTTAATAGTGTATATGTGAAAGAAAGCAATGCATTTACTCTATCCACAGGTGGTCTTTTATTTCTGCCATGAAAGAAAAAGTCTTTTTTCTGCTGTAAGATCAGTTCGTCAAAAACGCCAAAATAAACACTAGCAGCTTCGCCCTCATATCCTCGCAGTTGTTCCTTCGACTCTGCATTTTGCACCGATTTTATAGAATTCTTCAATAGTACTGAAGCATTTTTAACTTTTTCTTTATCAATTTGCATCCCATGATCTCTTGTTACTCTTTCAAGAACCCATCTGCCATTATAAATTTTTCCTAAAATACAATTTCTAGCTATATCAAGGCTTATTTGTTCATCATGACTGCTGGCATATTGTTTTTCACGTAAAACTACATTTCCTTTTACCTTGCCATTCACTCGTGCCAGAAATTTCCCCTGTGGCGTAAGATAACAAAGAGCTATATTTCTATCTACACAAGCTCCCATTAATGCAGGACTTGTTCCACGATATCCAAAAGAAACAATTCCTTCCAGATTATGCAAAGGAACACGACCTTTCACTTTTTCATCTTCAAGAACCACAATATTTTCACCATCCAAAGCCAGATAACTGTTTTCTGAAGTTATATACAATGTATTTAATAATTTTTTCAAATTTCTTCCTCCGCCAGTATCTTTTGGATATATTGTCTTGCTGAACCTGCCTTTCCCATCTTCGGCAGACAAATATCTTTCAGAGAACATCCGTTACACTTTTTATTCCACTTTACTCTAGGAGTATATTTCCTGTCATAATATTGATGCATTTCCACGAACATTTCTTTTACTTTTGTACGCAGTTCATCCGTAATTACTATCGAATTACGTCTTCTCGTTTCGCCATAGAAAATCGCTCCTTCCGAAATACTTGTAGAAAACATTTCTTCCAGGCACATAACCTGAGCAATCAACTGTAATATATCCTCTTCTGATTCTTTAGGTTTTCCTTTTTTGTACTCTACAGGATATACCGTATATAATCCTCTATGCCCAAATAATGTGATACCTTCTTCGCTTTTATGGAACTCTACCATGTCACATTCTCCACTAACTCCCATTATCCTGGAAGAAATCGGAAGCGCTCTAACGTAAAGAATATCCTTCCTCTTTTCCTGTAAATAAGGATCATGAACTTTTTTATGCATCAATTCTCCAACCACTGTGTGAACATTTTCTGCCCACTGCTGTTCAATATGAATTAATGCCCACTGGCGTCTGCAAAATTCAAAATGTTGAATTCCTGAAATCATCAAATAATCATCTTCTTGATATTCCATTATATTTTCCTTGTCATCTCTACACTTTCCGGAATCTGTTCTTTGTGAATATCTACTATGTAATCCTGATACTGTCTTGGATAAAGAACATTCTCTTTTCTTTTAACTTCAATAGCATCAAATAATTTATAAGATGGACAATCTCCCAACTCTTTACTGTGTTTAAATACAATCAATTCTCTGACAGCCATTTTCCCTCTGGCCGCTGAATGGTCATGTTCAAACATATTTATGATAGCTTCCCACAAAAGTTCCAAATCTTCCTCAGAAAATCCAGTAACTTTTCGAGCCAAATTTGCGGAAATATATCCTTCTGCTCTGTACAAAGCATAAGGAACTATATTTTTTCTTCCTATCTCTGTACTCTTATTTTCCGCATCCTTCTCAGTTGTAATCGCAACTCTCGTAATTGTTACTTCCTGTGTAATTATCGGGTCAATACTTCTTGCAAAACCAAGCTGTACCGGTCCTCTTACCTGTCCACAATTTAAAGCCGCTTTTACAAAAGTTGTCATAACCGCACCAAACGTACGAATATCATAAAAATTTTTGCACATAAAATCTCGTATTTTTTTATCCGCATCAGGATCTTTCTTTTTTAACTCCTTAACCGATTTCTCATCTACGCCAAGATACTGATATGCCCGATTATCGCTTCTGTTTAAAGGAACATCCTCTTTAATATATATCTGATATCCTTCCTCATCTTCCTTTACTGTTTCAATATAATTACGTATTTTTCTTTTCAAACATACATCCGTAACCAGACCATAACCACTTTCTGGATCTATTCTTGGCATATTTCCGGCATCTGGATCACCATTCGGATTTCCATTTTCCACATCAAAAAGAATTACAAACTCATACCTGTTTTTAATTGGTTCTGCCATTTATTTATCCCCCTTTTTCTCAAATCTCTTTTCTACCTGATGATAATATCCTAACGCAAAACTTCCCTGTTCTTCTAAAGACAAACGTATCGGAAAATTTTCTATTCTTCCAAATAAATCTGTCAATGTCTTTTCATAATGAACTTTCATCGATTCCTTTTGTTTCTCCAGTTTCCTTATATGACTGTTTTTCAATCGTATTAATATTGGAAAAACTGAAGCAGGTGTTGTACTGGCAGAATTGTAATATCTGTCCTTAATAGTAGCATTAATTCCTGGATTTGCTTCCTCTTGGATTGCCTCTAAAACAGCAAAAATCCTTCCCAATACATAGGCTCTTTCATTTGTATTTTCATTCAATCCCACAAAATTTCCCTCCTTTATAATTGCTTTATTTTTTAATAAATATGCCTTTATAATAGCCGCTCTTCCTCTCGTAACTCTTCCCTGTTCACACCTGATACGAAGTAATACATTTCCATACAGGCTCTCAGGATATCGCCCACCTTCTAAAATCGCTTTTAAAGTCGCTCCAGCCATACTTGCTTTAGGTTTTTTATCTTTAGAATTATGATTTACCGTTTCTTGAAACATATCATTTACGCCAAGATATTCCTGATTATCCCATTGTGGTCTCACCACTTCCATTCTTTGATAATGTTCAGAAAGATTCTCCAAAATATTACCAAAATTATTTTGATAAAAAAATCTTACTGATAAACGTGCTGCATTAGGTGCCAATCCCAGTATATAAAATTTCTGATCTATATTTAATTCTATATCATCTACAACTACCGGGCGATTTTCCCATAGGGCTTTAAAAACTCCCTTTATAACTTCCTGATTATCTACCTGAGGCTCTAATACCATAGAAAAAATATCCTGATAAATATCTTCTCCATCTTCAGACCAGAACAAAACAGAAGTATCACCAAACTGAAAAACAAAGTCTTTCTGAGCTAACAAGTAATTAAGAGCAGTTGTATACGCAAATGCTGCATACTGTCCCACCGGTGCATTGTAACTTTGAACTTTCCCATAAGATTCAAAAGCAGGCGCATTAAAAGAAACAAGTGCAGCACCACTGGTCTGTGCTCCCTGCACACCTTTTATTGTCGTATGAATACGGGCAATTTCAGTCTTTTCACCAGTAACCAAACATATCGCCTGATCATCATCTGATCTTGTTTCTTTTATTTTCTTCCACTGTTTTCTTATCTCAGAGTCCTTTTGCGCATATTGATTCATAAACATAAATATCAGATTTCCGCCTGCTGTTATGTCATCCCATATTTTATTAATTTCAGAATGTTCCCTCGCTTCATCTGGATTCCATTTCTGAAAAAATTCTTTTACTGCATTTGCAGTTTCACAATGAACATCCTGTAAATATTTTAAATGTAACTCTCGTGCGGCCTCAAAACATTCTCTAACTCTTCCAGAACTTCCGTCTTTATCAATTCCCAATAAATATTTGGAATTATCACATAAAAAATTAGGTAAGACACCAGATGATCTTGAAACCATTTGTGGTACTTCCAAATTAGATGGCACTATCACAGACTTTTTGCCTTTTATTTCTTCCCCACGCAAATCAACAATTCCTAATATAGCACCATCACTTCCAAGTCTTATTGCATAGGATACTTTAGCAATGCACCATCCAGGCTTTGTTACTTTTTCTTTATTTGCCAAAGTTTCATAATGTTGAACCAGAGACTGTAAAATCATCTTATCACCTCACAATCTCTGAGATTAATAACTCCATCTTCCATTATCGCTCTGAAAAACATTGGCTGAATATTATCCAAATCCGAAAAATCCATATCATAAAGCATAAAACCGAGATCCTTTTCCCCTGAATATGCCGTTTCAATTTCTTCATCTTCACATAAGCAAAAATTTGCCGGAAATTCTCTGCATCCAAAATATGGTGTATGATAACATTCTCCTCGTTTTAACCGACGCATAATAATATCCTTAAATTTTCCCGGATTATCTGATTTGACAGCTTTTTCTGTCATTTCAAAATGTGCCTCTATGACATATGAGACATCACGCAATAATAAAGATGCTCTCTGCACAATATCTGATTTTGTACTGATATATAGCGGCTTGTTTGCGCCATTATATACAGGCAACACATTATTAGATGATATTTTACTTTTCACTTCATTTCGTCTTATACTTGTAAACTGAATTGGTCTTTGAACATAAATTTTATCAATCACCCATTTCATTCCTGGATGCCAGTAAATTGCTTCTAATATTCCTCTAGCAGCTGAAGGTGTAATCACATCATAAGAACATCTTTCTACTTTCATCTCCGGTCTGGAAAATAAAGCATATTCTCCCCAAACTTTAACTTTTACTCCAATTCCCACAGACTGATCCTCCTTTCGTATAACATTTATTCCAATATTTCTCCAGCTTTATAACATTCTGCAATATAATCACGTGATTGATAATAAAAATCCGTATTATAATCCGATATACTATCATTTAACCATGAATGATATACCTCCCATAATCCTTTCATAATTTCCTGATTCTGATAGCAGTCTTCAATCACTCGTTCATAAACTTCTCCTACTGTCCAATAATACGGAATAAGATATCTACAGCTTCCAACATTATCAAACTTCCCTTTGGGAATCTGACATTCTTCTATAAATTCCGATGCAACTTTTTCAATTGGCTCACAATGGAAAACATCTGCGTAGTCATAAATCCTCTCCACTGTTTCTTTTCCCATCAAATCCAAAACTGTACAACGTTTTTGTTTTCGAATACGCCCGATATATTCAATTAGACTACAGGTATAAAATAAATTACTATTATTTTTTGTTCCCATAAACTTCCTCACTTCCTGTAAATGTCAATGTATCTATAGCAATTCTAGAAAATAATGCTGAAATAGTGTGAAAGCTGATCTGATGCGTTGGATGATTAAATTTAGCAAGTTTCCAGAACGCAGCCCTTGTTATTTTTCCATCTACAAAGGCCTGTACATAATTAAATATCGTGTCATCAGCCATAGGTCCTTCTACAATGTCATAAGTATGCGATTTTCCCGTTCTACAATCCGCAATAAAGTCAAGCCTTTCATCTGTCATTTTTTCAAATTTTAAATATTTTAAGTTAGGATTGGGAGTATAAGCATAACTGTTTACATATCCCTTTTTTCCATATCTGGTTGCCCATCGCTCTGCCTGTTCTTTAAAAAGAGTACAATAGAATCCAAAATAAAAATCCTTGTTAAAAACAGCTCTTCTTACCTCCGGAAATCTAACAATTTCCCTGCTTCCATGAAACAATATCCTTTCTTCTCCTTTTTTCAAAATAAAATTTCAATTTTGTTTATGGTAATAATGATACTCCTTTTCTCTTAAAATATCAATAAATATTCTTCGTTTTTACTGTTAACTTTTCTCTTAATATATGATATTGTTACAGTTGTCTTTTGATTTTATATCAAATGTGGATTGAAATAATTTTGTTTACGGTTGTCTTTATACTCAAATAAGACAGGGAAATGTCGAATAATATTTCCCTGTCTTACATTTATTCAAAAAACAAAGCATTTCCTCCATCACTAATTTCTCCAATCTGTAATCCACACTCCCATGTATATAATTCCACATCCCTTAATATAAAGAAATCCTCATTATTTTCTTCTGAAACAGGTAATAACATTCCATTCTCATACAACCTGTTATATACATTTTCATATACATTTACAACATATTTCCCCGCCTTTCGCATTAGTTCCTTTGTTGCGCCTTTCCAATGCATCTCCTGCAAAATGGCTTCCGCTTCTTCCTCTTTATTTATAAAAATACTTCTGGTATTCTGTTCAATTAATTTAAATTCTTTAGCAACTGTTGCAAAAGGATAAATATTATGGTGGAACTGCTCCATAATTTTCTTTTTATCCAATCCCTCTCCCTGAAAATAATATACTGTTTCAAAATACTTTTTAATAGCTTTCTGAGACATAATATCTTCTTCTGTTTCCAAAACATATTTTGTAGCCTCAATCTGTTTATTCTGACTTGGAATATTCTTAGCTCCTTCAATTTGAAATATATACACCAAGCTGTCCTCTGCCAATCTTTTTCTTTCTCGATTACATCTCCCTGCAGCCTGAATAATTGAATCTAAACCTGCAAGTTCTCTATAAACCGACTTAAAATCAAAATCCACGCCTGCTTCTACAAGACTTGTAGAAATTACAATACATTTTCTATTATCCAGTAATCTTTCTTTAATCTCAGCAATCACTTTACGTCTATGAGCCGGGTACATATAAGTGGAAAGATAATAAACGCCTTCTCCTCTTATCTTCTGATAAATTTTATTTACGCTATCTTTAGTATTCAAAATACACAATGCTTGATTTTCCTTACTTAGCATATTTACCAATTGCTCTTCCGAAACCGTATTTAAATTATGTAGTTTTGTTCTCTTGAAAAAATCAAATTGCTGTTCCCTATCCGGGCACAATTCAATCGGCTCCCTTTCTTTCGAAAAAAATGATTGCAACGCAGGCTGTGTAGCTGTGCATAAAATCGCACTACATTCATAATGCCTAAGCAATTCCTCCATAACTGCTACACAAGGTTTCAAATAATCAAGTGGTAACATTTGAGCTTCATCAAAAATAATCACACTATTAGCAATATTATGCAGTTTTCTGCATTTTGATGATTTGTTAGAAAACAATGATTCAAAAAATTGTACATTTGTTGTTACGACTATAGGTTTATCCCAATTTTCTGCAGCAAGCTGCATTGGTTTCAACTCTTCATTATCCTGATACTCTACATTACAATGATTTTCCAATACATTTTCATCTCCCAGAATCTCCCTAAACACCTGGGCATTCTGTTCAATAATACTGGTATATGGAATTACATAAATGATTCTATCCATGTGATTTTTTTGCGCATGCACAAGTGAAAACAATAGAGAAGCAATCGTTTTTCCCCCACCAGTTGGAACTGTAAGGCGAAACAAATTTTTGTTCTTTTCTCCATTTTTGATACAATTTCTTAAAATCTCTGTTCGCCTTCCATTAACAGTATCTGTCTTTGAACTTTGTAACCAACTCCCCACATATTGCATTGCCTTTTTTAACAAATCATCCATTGACTGACCTTTATTTCGTAACACATTCCCCTGTTTCATAAATTTCTCTGTATCAAGATAATCTGCATCCACCAAACTGGAAAAAAGCATTCTGATCAACATACTGAAGACAAATGCACTATCCTTTTCTCCACCTCTATATTTTGAAGTAAATGGAAAAGTCCTTAATGAAGGTATTTCTATCTCGCTTTTAAATCTATCGTACGGCTCAATTTTCTTTTTCAAACGCCCCATCATACTCTTACATCTTCCATCATCACTTTTAGCTCCAGTATCTGGTAAACCTGCATGATGCCCAGCAATACAATATGCCAACAATACATAAAATCCTTTTAAATCTCTACACAATTGAGCACCTGCTGTAGCATGATCAACTATACCCTCTGTACCTCTTATATGTTTTTGAAATGCCTCCGAATACTTTCCAATATCATGCAACATTCCACAACAATATCCCCATTCTTCACATCCAAAAGTTTTTGCAAATTCTGCTGACAGTTGTGCTGTTCCTTCAAGATGTTCTTTAATCGTCTGATTGTAAGTACGATCTTCTGTAATATGTGCTAAATAACTCTTATTCTCTTCACAATTCATCTTTTAATCCTCTCTACCACATAATTAAGTATATTTTACCATTTCCTATTATTCTATTCTCGCCAAAATTACCAATCCTTTTTTGTACAATTCCTCTATATAATAACAATACACTTCAAGGAGAAATTGGCCTTACCCAATTTCTTCCAACAAACTCATCTTTTTCCTCCCCATTTCCACTGTCAGCGCGAAGCAGCATCTCTCTGCAGGTGAATTTGGAGGGGGCTTAGAGTTACTTAGCCCCCGGAACTGAACCTGCAGAGAGATGCTGCTTCGCGCGTCCCTTCCCCCGAAAATGTACGCCCCACACCAACAACCTTCTTCCAAATACTTACAAAATCCTCTTGACTTCCCCAAAAAACAGAGTTAAAATTGCTTTAGCTTTTTAAACAGCTAAACCTATAACACACAAATTCAATGAAGGGAACCAGTAAAAACAGCCAAATCTGCCCTCAGAGAACTGCAGTCCGGTGAAATGCAGTGACAGACCTGTTTCGAATATCAT
>OODK01001040.1_pt1 | contig 17011 bp, 14 predicted proteins | sample 1671371 | NCBI WGS metagenome assembly OODK01 (sample SAMN06348150, study PRJEB24527) | human gut metagenome | biome: human gut; feature: ankylosing spondylitis patient; material: feces | host: Homo sapiens | place: China | collected 2015-10 | reverse complement strand
CACTCTTTTTCTACTGCCGCAATCTGGTCGATGTCTTGTAATGTTGCAGTTCTTATATTCATTTTCATCATCTCCTGTTTTTTTCCGGATTTATATCTAATGGTGTTTGTTCTGCAAATGTTATCTTTTTTCTAACGTTCCTTTTCATTGTTTCTGGCACGGTAATCCGGAATTTTATAATATACGGCTGCCTCTTCAAAATATTTTTCATCAATGTGCGGCCACTTTGCCTGAGCATTGTCCTCTAACGCAAGTTTTTCTGCCAACTCAACCATTTTGGCTGAACAGTCGATTCCGGTAAGAATTGTCAGAATGTTGCTGTTCACAAACCACGGTGCTATGGAAAGCAGTCCGCCGGTGATCATATCCTGTGCAACTTTCTGATTGTCATAAGGTACTTTCAGAAATTGGGGTTTCCAGATTGTCGTTCCATTTTCCACACCGGACTCTAGCAACATGCACTGTGCATATCCGGCATCATCAATGGATATTCCAACACTGCCTGAATTAAAGTAATGTTTGTTTTTGTATGTCATCTCTCCCGGATAATGCGTATGAGCACAGATCATGTAATCAGTGTCAATCTTTTCTAACCATTGTTTTACCGGATCCTCATTCAACTGCAAGAGTTCCCTGCTGCTCGCCGGTGATCCGTGACAACAGGTAATGGACGGATAACCTGCTTTCTCATAAATAAATGTGATTGGAAGATTCCGAAAAAAATCAAAATCTTTATCCACAAGCTGCCTGTAAGTGTAGAGTAAGTTTCCACTTGCAGAGTTACTTATCCACATCTGCTCTGTGCATTTCTTTTTTCTGGCTTCCTGCTGTGTGAGCATGTACTCCTCACGATTGCCCCTTAGCAGATGACAGGTATGGTTTTCCATAAATTCATACAGATAATCCATGGTTTCTCTTGTGTAAGGTGTATCGGAAATATAATCTCCAAGAAAGAAGTACTCGTCACATTTGTGTTTTTCCATATACTCTGTGCATGCCTTAAAAGCGTAAATGTTGCTGTGTATGTCTGATATAATACCGATTTTCATAATAATACTCCTGTATTCCCGTTGTGAGATTATCTCTCTTCTGTCCGAAACGGAATCTCTGTCTTATCTGCCATGATCTCGTAATATCTATAGTCACTATAGATGACGCTGCTGCTTGAGTTTTTATTTCTTCCTGCAAAAATAAGATAACCGTAGTAATAACTCTCATACATTGTTTCCCAGGAATCATATTCATTCTGCAGATAGACTGCAAGCGGTGCGGCATGAATCAGATATTCGTCATACGAAATATAACCACATATATAGCCAAATGCAAATAACCGGATGCATCTGCAATAGTCCCATGCATCCACTCCTGCATCCCCAATGTTATTGTATGCGTAATAAGTTCCCAGATATTTGCACATTTCATCTGGGGCATACAATTTGTATGTATAATAGATACTGTCCTCCGGTAATGTCAGCGCCTCTTCCCCTAATTTTTCCAAAGTCTGTGCATAAGTATATTTATCGCCTTTTTGTAACAGGGAATCGGTTGTTTTCATAAGGCTTTTTCTGTCATGAATTCCCCAATAATCGGAGATATTTTCCCGGATAGCTTCCACCTTATCCTCTCCCATGACGTCCGCATAATTTTCCACATCAAATGCATCAAACTCTCCAAAGCTGGTACTGTTCACATAAAAATATGGATAGAAGGACTGTTTCAACCATTTTTCCAGTTCTTCCCGCTCCATTCCTGCAGCCTCCACCGCTGTATTTGTCTGTTCATCTGTGACAGCATCACGCGCTGTCCACTCTGTTTTTAAGTTTCTTCCGTCATGTGTGTAAATAAAAATCTGCGCTTTTCCAAACTTATATCCACGAAAACCAATCCATACAATGAAAGCGATACAACCCACGGTCAGGATAGGATGCCGTTTGATCCATTCACCCGGGGTAAGTCTTCGTCTATCCATGAACATTTTAAACTCTAACGGCTCCTGATCCAGTAAGTATGGAACAAACGGACTGTACCATAAGATTTTCTTTTCGCCAACACCCAATCCCCATGCAGTGTCCGAAGCGTTTACTTTGTCCGATGGCCGCTGATGTTTCACTCCATATTTATCCCGAAATTCATAAATCAGGTGACGATCCGAATCGGAAGATCTGAATGCAAAATCTTTTTCATTGACAGCAGTCCCTTCCACACGATAGAACGTCGGCTTTGTGATTTCAAATTCTTTTCTGCGGCAAAGATATTTACTCAGTAACATTCCAATAACTCCACCGAAAAAGAAAATGACCGCCAATTTGCCACTTGTTCCACCAGGAGTGTTAAAAGCCAGCATAAACATTCCTCTTAAAAAAATAATCAGGCTCACAATCTGTGCTATCTGGAATATTTTTCTTTTTTTTTCAATCTGCTTTTTTATATTCTGGTCGAACTGACTGTCCTGCTCCTGTTTTTTGTCCGATACAGAGGAGATCTGTGGCACGTAGTATAACGATTTATAGCTATTGATTGTCTTGGAAACTTCTCCCGTTGCAAGATAATCGGTAAAAATTCTGTCACTACCTTTTGCTTTTTGCAACGTTTTTAAAATGATCTGCTCTTTATCCTGAGTACTTTTATATTTACAGATCAGATTTGATTTTTCATCGAATAATCGGATCTTTTTTCTTCGTCCAATGGTGCATACTTTTACATCCTGAACCGGGATATTTTTTGTTCTTCCTACAAATGGCGTTACATAGAAAGTATTGATATCTAATACGGTTTTCTCCCTGTTTACTTTAAAAATAAACGGTATTGAAACTATCATCGGAATGATACAGGACACTCCGATATATCCCACAATTCTATCTGCTGTTGATCCATATTCCAGAAAGTTCACACTGATTGCCGCCAAACCAAACATACACAAAAAACTGATTGCTGGCATGAGTGTGACAATCACTCTCTTTGCCACAGAATTACGTACTACCACTGTTCCCATAACCTCTACTCCCCCTGATTTCACTATTCCTTTATAAAAAATGTGTATTTTCCTTTTCCATGTCCGGTTACTTTTTGGATGATATTTCTCTCGAGTAGTTCTTTTAAGAACAATGATGCTCTTGTATTTTTTAACCCGGTTACCTCTTCAACCCTGCTTCTTCCAAATATTTCATTTTTATCAAAGGAATCACACAGTTGTTCCATATGCTGTATTGTTTTCTTTGAAATACCGGAAATTTTCTCTCCAAACATTCCAATATTCACTTTTTCCAGTTGAATGTTCACTTTTCTATTTTCAATGTTCGCTTCTGATGTTTTATATTCTATTTTTGGCTCTCTCACAAGCATTTCCTTATAATCAACATGCATAAGACGATTCTGTAATAAATTTTTTTCATCCAACAACAGATTTCGCAAAAACAGTTCCAGATACTCTGTTGTTTCATGAATCTCATGTTTCAGATCATTATAATTTGCCCGAACCAATGCATTTCTGAAATACCATGCATTTTCCGCAAATATATCATTCGTTGCATCAAATCCAAGTGTTCGAAGATACTTGATAAAAAATACGGCTGTCGTTCTTGTATTTCCTTCTCCAAATATATGGATCTGCCATAAATTTGCAACAAATACTGCCAGATGGTGAATGATTTCATCCATGGATAATCCTTTGTAACTATAATGTTTCTCCTTCATAAAATCATATTCTAACGTTTTCCTTAGTTCAGAAGCACTTCCGTAAATAACAGTTGCTCCATTCAGCACCCATTCTTTTTTTGTAATATTATAATCACGGATTTTTCCTGCGTGGTCATATATTCCGGTAAATAATTTTCTGTGAATTGAGATATACTCATTTGGTGTAAAAGAAAATGCATGTTCCGAAAGTATTTTCGCAATGCGTATGGAAACTTTATCAGCCTCTTCTGTCCTGTCATGATTTTTCTGTGGTTTTTCTTCATAGTAAGAATCTAATAAATTTTTTACTTCATCCAGCGTAATTTTACCTTCAATATTCTGAATTGCTGCATCAACGAGATATTCGGACGGCTTCAATCCATCGACTGCCTGCAATCCAATCGCAGTCTGCCATGCATAACCTTTATACTTTTTATCTGGCTCCTGCTGTTTTAGATATTCTTTAAATGGATCTGTCTGCATGAACACACCTCCAAAAATGATAAAAAATTACGCTTCAAATGTTATTTCTCGTACATAACCTCTACTGCACCGCAGAATTCCTTTGCTTTTTCCATCCACATATCCAGTGACTTGAAATGCTATATTTTCTTCCAATTTTTTTATTCTTTTGTTCTCATTTTACTCCAACGTGCAATATTTTTTGATTGCTGTCTCATACAGATTGTTTCCCTCACTGTCAATGACAACGATCACCGGAAAATCTTTCACTTGAAGCTTACGGATTGCCTCAGCTCCAAGATCTTCATAACATACGATCTCAGATTTTGTGATACATTTGGATAAAAGCGCCCCTGCTCCGCCGACTGCTGCAAAGTAAACTGCATGGTTTCTGACAATCGCGTCAATGACTTCTTTCGAACGTTTTCCTTTTCCGATCATCGCCTTTTCTCCGAGATCTAAAAGAGTTGGCGCATATTTATCCATTCTGGTTGCAGTTGTCGGTCCTGCAGAACCTATTGGACGTCCCTCTCTTGCCGGAGATGGTCCCATGTAATAGATTGTGGAATCTTTGATGTCGATCGGGAGTTCTTCGCCACGCTCCAATGCCTCGATCATTCTTTTGTGTGCAGCATCTCTTGCCACATAAATGGTTCCTGTTATGTAAACGTAATCACCGGACTTTAAATTTTTTGTCACTTCCCCGGTGATCGGTGTTGTAATATGCTTGTCCATATTCTGCGCTCCCATTTCTAAATTTATATTTTCTTCATTTATGACTGTAAAATTCAAAAAAACTACATTTGTAGTGATATGTTTTTTCTTACACTTCCCTCACCACATGCCGGTTCACATGACAGCAGATATTGACTGCCACCGGAAGTCCTGCAATATGTGTCGCGTAAGTATTAATGTTAACAGCAAGTGCTGTTGTCGTTCCGCCAAGTCCTCCCGGTCCGATTCCGAGCTGATTGATCTTTGTAAGCATTTCTTCTTCCAGTTCCCTCACATATGGGATAGCGGAATGTTCGCCCACCGGTCTGGTCAGTGCCTTTTTTGCTAAAATCGCACATTTTTCAAAAGTACCGCCTACTCCGACTCCAACTACCATTGGAGGGCAGGCGTTTGGTCCTGCATCTTTTACTGCTGTCAGAATTGCGTTTTTTACACCCTCAATTCCATCAGCCGGTTTTAGCATGAACACACGGCTCATGTTTTCACTTCCAAATCCTTTTGGAGCCAGTGTGATTTTTACTTTATTTCCCGGAACAATGCTGTAATGGATTACCGCCGGGGTATTATCTTTCGTATTTTCACGGATGATTGGATCTCCAACGACCGATTTTCTTAAATATCCTTCGGTGTATCCCTGACGGACACCTTCGTTTACCGCGTCTTCAATTGCCATTCCCTCAAAATGAACATCCTGTCCGACTTCCAGAAAAATAACTGCCATTCCGGTATCCTGACAGATTGGGATCATCTCTTCATCTGCAATTTTCAAGTTTTCCTGAAGCTGATTTAATATTTTTTTACCAAGTTCTGATTTTTCAGAAGCGGTGGCTTCTTTCAGGGCTTTATCCATATCTTTAGAAAGATAATGATTCGCCTCGATACACATTTCTTTTATATTTTTTACGATATCATCTGTATTAACTGTTCTGATCATTTTTATTTCTCCTAATATTAAAATATTTCTTATACTTCTGCAGAGATTCATTCTGTTCACGGGAAGTCATATCTGGGAACGCCTTCATCAAACGCTTGAAACCAAAATTCTTCTCTGCAAATAATTCTTTGTACTTTTTCTCGAGCTCTTCTTTTTCTTTCTGTTTTGCAAGTCGGGCTGCTTCTCTGTTTTCTTTGTATGCAGCAATTTTCTCTTTTGCTGCTTCGGTCGATTCAGCAATTCTCTCTCTTGCATTTTCTGCAGACTCTGCAATTCTTTCTTTTCTTTCCTCCGCAGAGAGTACTATTTTTTCTCTGGTGGATGATTTTGTTTCCGCCAGTTTCATCCTTGTTGACTCAGCAGATTCTTCGATCCTTGCTTTCGCATTCGCTGGAATCTCTTTTATATTTTCTTTTTTGTCTGAAATTTTTGTGAGAAGTTCCTCTTGTCTGAAATTTTTGTGAGAAGTTCCTCATGTGTTTCCTGGAACTCCTCCGATCTTTCTACTGCAGTTGTCACATTTTCGTAGATATTTTCACCGATTTCATCGGATAATTTATGTATTTTCGCAGCCATTTCATCCATAACTTTTAATCGCTTGTTAAACTTCAAAATTGTAGTAACAGTAACACCGCAGTCAACAGCGAAAGCCGACATGATAATACAGAGCAGCACAACACCCAGAATATGTGGAATCATGGTGATTCCTTTGTAAATGATTGGATGAATCACATCCATAATAAATGTACATGCGAGTCCCCAGTAGATGGAAAATTTCAAACATATATATCCGTGAAGATTAAACGGCTTATTGCTATAGTCCCACCATTTATTGTGAAATACTTTCTCCAGAATAAATCCTGTAATGTATTCCAAAATGGAAGTCAGTAAGAAAGAACCCGCAAATAATATCAGCAGGTTGTCCTTTAGCGGAGTCAAAGCAGCTACAACAATCACCACTCCACATCCGTAAATTGGACAATAAGGTCCATTTAAAAATCCCCGGTTTACAAAAATTCCCCGATCCAATGCTGCATAGGATACCTCTGTACACCATCCGATAAATGCATAAATAATAAAAATCCATACTAACTCATAAAAGTTTTGCGGCATTTTGCATCCCCCTGTTGTTCTGCTTTCTAATTGGAGTTTTACTACAATTTTAAAACTCATGTATTCTATATTTACGCAAAAGTATAAACGAAAGTTTTTGCTATGACAATGAAATTTTTCCACGGAAGTTGGATTTTCGCAACACGTTATCCACATTTGCACTATGGATTTCTTGATAACATATGTTGTTTTTCATTTTTGTGTTGACATCATTCATTTTTCAAATAATCAAAATTGAACATCCTTTTTTTCAAATCAGGCTTGTTATCATGAAAAATAATTTGTTTTTAGATAGACAAATCGGCTGCTACATAAAAATGTGGCAGCCTACTGTCCAGACCACAGTGAAGTCTTTGTATCACTGCGGTCAAAATATTTTTTTATTCCTCTTCCGAATCAGACTCAGCACGGCTTAATAATTCCTGCATTAATTCATCATCCGTTTCTGTCATCTGACCTGCCGCTTTTTTCGCAGCCTCTGCTGCAGCCGCAGCACTCTTGGCTTCCTCTTCCTCTGTGACAAGTTCAGATTCATCTGTATTTTCCATGAGGGATTTGTCCTCACGTACTTTTGCAATGCTTGCAACTGTGACATCATCCGCAAGATTCATCAGTTTTACACCGGAAGTAACTCTTCCGAGCAAAGCAGTATCACTGACTTTGATACGGATAATGATTCCTTCCGTTGTGATCAGCATCATCTCATCATCCTGATTGACTGCTTTCACACCAACGATATTTCCGGTTTTTTCTGTGATCTTATAGCACTTGACACCTTTACCACCACGGTTCTGGGCAGTAAATTCAGATGCAAGTGTGCATTTTCCAAGACCTTTTTCAGATACGATCATCAAAGCATCCCCCTGGGATTCCATCTGCATTCCGACAACTTTATCGCCGTCCGTTAAGTTCATACCGATTACACCCATAGAGGTTCTTCCGGTACTTCTGACATCTCTCTCATTGAAACGGATACACTGTCCGTATTTTGTCACAAGGAAAATATCCTGTTCGTTATCGGTCTTTTTCACTTCGATCAATTCATCATCTTCACGCAGTGTGATGGCTGCAAGTCCTGTTTTTCTGACATTCGCATAATCGGTGATCGGTGTTTTCTTCACAATACCGTTCTTGGTTGCCATAAACAGATAGTGTCCTTCGGTATATTCCTTGATTGGGATCACTGCGGTAATTTTCTCTCCCGGCTGAAGCTGCAACAGGTTAATGATCGCAGTACCTCTCGCGGTTCTGCCCGCTTCCGGAATTTCGTATGCTTTCATTCTGTATACACGACCGGTATTGGTAAAGAACATCATGTAATGATGGGAAGTTGTCATCAAAAGTTCCTCGATGTAATCTTCATCGATTGTCTCCATTCCCTTGATTCCCTTGCCGCCACGGTTCTGGGCACGGAAATTATCAAGGCTCATTCTCTTGATATAGCCAAGTTTTGTCATTGCAATCACAGTGTTGGTTACCGGAATGAGATCCTCCATGGAAATATCATACTCGTCAAATCCGATGGAAGTTCTTCGCTCATCACCGTATTTTTCTGCGATCAAAAGGATTTCCTCACGGATAACACCAAGGAGTTTTTTCTCATCTGCCAGAATTGCTTTTAACTCTGCAATACGATCCATCAACTCTGCATACTCAGCTTCGATTTTCTCGCGTTCCAGACCAGTCAGTGCGCGCAGACGCATATCGACGATCGCCTGTGCCTGGACATCTGTCAGGGAAAATCTCTCGATCAAACGATTTTTTGCTTCCGGTGTGCTTCGGATAATATTGATCACTTCATCAATATTATCAAGCGCAATCAGTAAGCCCTCCAGAATGTGAGCACGTTCTTCTGCTTTGTTTAAATCATATTTTGTTCTTCTGGTCACAACATCTTTCTGGTGATCCAGATAATAGCCTAACATTTCCTGAAGATTTAATACTTTCGGCTGGTTGTCCACAAGGGCTAACATGATAACACCAAACGTATCCTGCATCTGCGTATGTTTGTAAAGCAGATTTAAAACCACATTCGGATTTACATCACGGCGCAGCTCAATACATATACGCATACCCTGACGGTCAGACTCATCACGAAGATCCGTGATTCCGTCAATTTTTTTATCTCTTACAAGCTCTGCGATTTTCTCGATCAGTCTTGCTTTGTTGACCATGTATGGAAGTTCGGTCACAACAATACGGTTTTTACCGTTTTGCATTGGTTCGATATTGGTGATCGCACGAACTCTGATTTTTCCACGTCCGGTGCGATAAGCTTCGTTAATTCCGGTTGTTCCAAGAATCATCGCTCCGGTTGGAAAATCCGGACCTTTTACAATACTCAAAAGTTCTTCGATATCTGTCCCCCGGTCCTCTAGCACTTCGTTGTCGATAATTTTTACGACAGCATGAATCACCTCACGCAGATTGTGAGGCGGAATGTTTGTTGCCATACCGACAGCAATACCGGTTGTTCCGTTTACCAGAAGATTCGGATAGCGGGAAGGAAGCACCGTCGGCTCTTTCTCGGTCTCATCGAAGTTTGGTACAAAATCAACGGTATCTTTATTGATGTCCGCGAGCATCTCCATGGAAATTTTACTAAGTCTTGCCTCTGTATATCGCATTGCAGCGGCACCGTCACCGTCGACGGAACCAAAGTTTCCATGACCATCAACAAGCGGATATCTTGTAGACCAGTCCTGTGCCATGTTGACCAATGCTCCATAGATGGAACTGTCTCCATGTGGATGGTATTTACCCATGGTATCACCGACAATACGCGCACATTTTCTGTGTGGCTTGTCCGGTCCATTATTTAATTCGATCATGGAGTAGAGTACACGACGCTGTACCGGTTTCAAACCATCTCTTACATCCGGCAATGCACGCTGGGCGATAACGCTCATCGCATAATCGATATAGGATGTCTCCATTGTTTTTTTCAGATCGACATCATGGATTTGATCAAAAATTTTGTCATCCATTCTATTTACCTCATTCCTGCAAATTCTTTTTGGTTGATTCTTTTTGGTTCAAAATCTGCATTTCTCTAATTAAACTACATTTGCAATTATATTATAAATAAACTTTCTATTTTTTATTGAACTACATTTGCAGTAATATATATAATTTCCAACACATGCAATCTTAGATATCGAGATTCTGCACATACTTCGCATTTTCTTCAATAAACTCACGTCTCGGCTCTACTTTATCTCCCATCAGAGTTGTAAACGTAATATCAATTTCAGAAGTACTCTCATCATCGATCATGACACGTTTTAAAATTCGTTTCTCCGGATCCATGGTCGTCTCCCAGAGCTGCTCCGCATCCATCTCACCAAGTCCTTTGTAACGCTGGATCTTATTATTTCCATCACGTCCGATTTCCGTTAAGATTGCATTTAACTCATCGTCACTGTAGGCATACCACACATTTTTATTTTTCTCGATCTTGTATAGTGGCGGCTGTGCCAGATATACATGGCCTTCTTTGATCAGATCCGGCATGAACCGATAAAGGAATGTCAGCATTAACGTACTGATATGGGCACCATCGACATCGGCATCCGTCATAATGATAATCTTGTTGTAACGAAGTTTGCTGATATCAAAATCTTCATGAATACCTGTACCAAACGCAGTGATCATAGCTTTGATCTCAGCATTTCCATAAATCTTATCCAGTCTTGCCTTCTCGACATTTAAAATCTTACCACGAAGTGGGAGGATTGCCTGGGTTGCACGGCTTCTCGCAGTCTTAGCGGAACCGCCGGCGGAATCTCCCTCGACGATGAAAATCTCACAGTTCTTTGGATCTTTGTCAGAACAGTCTGCCAGTTTTCCCGGAAGAGACATTCCCTCCAGTGCTGTTTTTCTTCTGGTTAAATCTCTCGCTTTTCTTGCAGCCTCTCTCGCACGCTCTTTTCTTGCTGCCTCTCTCGCGCGCTGTGCAAGAAGTGACTTTTCACAGATTGTCTTGGCAACCGTCGGATTCTGCTCTAAAAAGTAAGTAAGCTGCTCGCTCACAATGGAATCCACCGCACCGCGGGCTTCGCTGTTACCCAGTTTCTGCTTGGTCTGTCCCTCAAACTGAGGTTCCTCGATCTTGACACTGATAATGGCGGTCAGTCCTTCACGTATATCATCACCCGTCAATGCCGGTTCACTGTCTTTTAATAATTTATTCGCTCTTGCATAAGCATTAAATGTTTTCGTCAATGCATTACGGAATCCGGCAAGATGTGTACCACCTTCCGGTGTGATAATGTTATTGACAAAACTTAACGTCAACTCATTGTAGGAATCATTATGCTGCATAGCAACTTCCACATAGACACCATTTCCACTGCCCTCACAGTAAATGACTTCCGGGTATAAAGCTTCTTTGCTCTTGTTTAAGTAAGTAACAAATTCTTTGATACCGCCGGCATAATGAAAATCATGAGTTCTCGCCGGGTTTTCTCTTAAATCTGTCAGCACGATTCTTAAACCTTTTGTCAAAAAGGCCGTCTCACGCAGACGCTGTTTTAACGTATCATAATCAAAAACGGTCTCTTCAAAAATCGATCCGTCCGGCCAGAAAGTAACCTTTGTTCCGTGCTTGTCCTCGCCGCATTCTCCGATCACTTTCACCGGTTCATCCGGTTTACCGATCTTGTAACTCTGGAAATAAACCTTTCCTTCACGGTAAACCTCAACTTTTAACTTTGTGGAAAGTGCATTTACAACTGACGCACCTACGCCGTGAAGTCCACCGGATACTTTGTAGCCTCCACCGCCAAATTTTCCACCGGCATGAAGTACAGTGTATACGACTTCCAATGCGGATTTTCCAGCTTTGTGATTGATGTCGACCGGAATACCACGTCCATCATCTTCTACGGTAATAGAGTTATCTTCATTTATGGTCACTTCAATATTTTTGCAGTATCCGGCAAGTGCCTCATCTACTGAGTTATCTACAATCTCATATACCAGATGATGTAAGCCCCTGGCTGATGTACTACCGATGTACATACCCGGTCTTTTACGAACAGCCTCAAGTCCTTCCAAAATCTGGATCTGGTCTCCACCATATTCGTTTTCTGTACCCATTTATTCCTCCATTCTGCACATAAAAAAATATGTACAATGCAATTATATTTCTTTTCTCTCTTCCACAGTCCCCTGTACAACTTTAAATATCTTATTGATCTGAAATCTGTTTTTTACAAATTCATCCAGCCCTGTACAGGTGATCAGCGTCTGTGTATCATGAATACTGTTGAGCAGATAATTCTGCCGGTTACTGTCAAGCTCCGACAACACATCATCGAGCAGCAAAACCGGTGTATCATGAATGGATCGTTTGGAGCAGATAATTCTGCCGGTTACTGTCAAGTTCCGACAACACATCATCGAGCAACAAAACCGGTGTATCATGAATGGACCGTTTGACCAGTTCGATCTCTGACAATTTTAAGGACAGCGCAGAAGTTCTCTGCTGTCCCTGCGAACCGAACTTCCGGATGTCCACCTCACCGATGGAAAAAAGAAGATCATCCCGGTGCGGTCCCACCGATGTCATACACTGCCGCATATCCCTCTCTTTGACTCTGGAAAGTTCATCCTCGAAAAAAATATCTTCAATACTTGGTTCATACTGCAAAAGCAGATCTTCTTTTTCACCGGAAATCCGATAGTGAATATCATGCACGATCTCATTTAGCTCATCAACAAACTGTTTTCTTCGCCGAATGATTTTCCTGCCAGTTTCTACCAGTTGCATATCCCATACCGGAAGTGTATCCTTTAAATCCGGTCTGTAAACCATATCTTTTAATAATTTGTTACGCTGATTCAAAATTTTATTGTAAGTTGTAAGATCTGACAAATATATTTTATCCAGCTGACACAATTCAGAATCCAGAAATCTGCGGCGCTCCGCCGGACCATTTTTGATAATATTCAGATCCTCCGGCGAAAAAAATACCATATTGAGAATTCCAAAAAGCTCGCTGGCTTTTTTGATCGGAACTTTATTGATTGCGATTCCCTTGGAACGATTGTGTTTTAAATGCATATCAATCTGATATTCTTTTTCTTTTTTTACAACAACCGTTCTGATATGGGCCTCCTGCTCCCCAAAACGGATCATTTCCTTGTCCTTACTACATTTGTGGGACTTAGTTGTTCCACTTAAATATGCAGCTTCAAGGATATTCGTTTTTCCCTGCGCATTATCCCCATAAAAAATATTGGTTCCCTCATCAAATGAAATATTTAAATCTTCATAATTTCGAAAATTCTGCAATTCAATTGATTTTATGATCATTTTACAATCTGAATTGTCTCGCCGTTAAAGGAAACAACATCTCCATTGTATAATTTTTTTCCGCGCTGAAGCTCTGTCTCGCCGTTTAATTTTACCTGTCCATCCTGAATAAAAAACTTTGCATCTACTCCGGATTCTACAAGACCTGCTTTTTTCAAAGCCTGTCCCAGTTTGATAAATTCATCCGTCTCTCTGATATTTACTGTGATCATCTTTCTGCCTTTCTTAGTTAGTGGCTGCGTTAAAGTTTACCGGAAGAATCAGATAAATGAACTTTCCTTCATCATCCTTGATAAAACATGGAGCCTTCGGGTTTACCATATAAAGAGAAACCTCTTCCTCATCGATGACTCTCAATGCATCAATAAAGAATTTCGGATTAAATCCAATGAGGATATCTTTTCCCTCTTTTGTGATATCAATATCTTCATTCATGGAACCAATAAAGGAATTGATTTTTAATTCCATATTTCCATCTGTGATATTCATGATAATTGGTTTCTTGTCCCCCTCTTTTACGAGAAGTGTTGCACGATCGATACAGTCTAATAATTCACGCTTATTAATCTTAACTTTCCGATCTTGTATCATAATCAGAGGAAAGCATCTGCTCAATCTTGAAATACTCTCCTTCGATCAATCTGGATACAACTGTAGTATCATCAAATTCAAATACAATATGATTCTCTGAAAGGAAAATATTGACTTCTTCCTCTGCACTTCCAGGTAAAATCTTACTTACTTCCTGAAGTGTTTTACCAGGAACAACTACTTTCTTATGATCGTAATTATTCTTTAATTCAATATTACGGATGGAAATTCTATGTCCATCCAGAGAAACTACTTTTAACTGATTCTCTTCAATCTCGAAAAGTTCACCAGTCATCAGTTTATTATTATCATTGTCAGCAATTGAGAAGATCGTCTGACGAATCACTTCTTTTAAAGTAAACTGGGAGATTGAAATACATTCATTTCTTTCAATAAATGGAATATAGGAAAAATCATCACCTGATTTTCCAACAATGTTAAACTTTGCTTTCTCACAGGTAATGGTAGTTTTAAAATTGGAATCTGTTTCGATCACAACATCACTGTCCGGTAATTTACGGACAATCTCAGAAAAAATCTTAGCATCTAATGCAATGATTCCCCTCTCTGCAATTTCTCCTTCAATCTTAGTTTCAATTCCAAGTTCCATATCGTTTGCTGTTAATTTGATTTCATTAGCAGAAGCATCAATTAAAATGCATTCAAGGATTGCCATTGTTGTTCTGGTTGGAACAGCCTTGGACACAATGTTAACTCCATGAAGCAGATTTGATTTAGAACAGATTAATTTCATAATGTGAATAACTCCTTCCTGCTTGGCGAAAGCCAAAATAAATATAATTAATAAAAGATATTAAAAGTAGTCGTATTAGTGTGTGTGAATAAGTGAATAACCCTGCAACCCTTGAAAACATAAGGGCTTGTCCTAAAAATCCGACTGTATAACTATGTGAAAAGCATGAGGATTAACCTTGGATAAAATGTGAATTAAAATTTTAAGCCTCCTCAGAAAAAATTTGAAATTCATCTTGAAAAGTAGGTTATCCAAAACTTTAAACATAAATTAAACACGATTTGAACAGGTTATCCACAAAAAATTGTTAATAACTCGAAAAAAAGTTGATAACTTTAGTTTGGATTGATTTTTTTCTTGATAGTTTCAATTAAATTGCGTGTCTGTTCGTTGGAATCGTACTCATCCGCAATTTTTTTGATGCCGTGGATAATGGTCGAGTGATCTCTTCCGCCCAGTAAGGAACCGATGGAATCCAATGGAATATCCGTCATGGTTTTACAGAGGTACATGGCAATCTGCCTTGGTCTTGCAATCTCATTACTTCTGTTTTTTGAGATCATCTGATCCAGTGAAATCTGGAAATGTTCCGAAACAACTTCAATGATAAGCTGAGGAGTGATTTCTCTTGGCTTGTCCGGTGTGATAATATTCTGAAGTTCTTTCTTGGCAATCTCCATGGTGATCTCTGTTTTTTCCAGATTCGAGTAAGCGAGGAGTTTGTTCAAAGCTCCCTCTAATTCACGGATGTTGGATTTAATATTATTTGCGATGTAATTTAAAATGTCATCGCTTAAGGACATATCATCAGATTCCACTTTTCGGCGAAGGATTGCCATTCGCGTCTCGTAATCAGGAGCTCCGATGTCTGCCATAAGTCCCCATTCGAAACGGGAACGGATTCGTTCTTCTAACGTTTCCATATCCTTTGGCGGTTTATCCGATGTTAAAATGATCTGTTTGCCTGCGGAGTGGAGAGCGTTGAACGTGTGGAAAAATTCTTCCTGTGTACTTTCTTTTCCTATAATAAACTGAACGTCGTCGATCATGAGAACGTCGATAGTTCTGTATTTTTCACGGAATTTATTCATCGCAGAGGCGTTACCACTACGGATAGATTCGATAACTTCGTTGGTAAATTCCTCGGAAGTAACATACAAAACTTTTGCTTCCGGATTTCTTTCCAGGATGAAATGTCCAATGGAATGCATCAAGTGGGTTTTTCCAAGTCCAGGTCCACCATAAATATAAAGAGGGTTGTAAGCTTCTCCCGGAGATTCCGCTACTGCCAGTGAGGCAGACTGTGCAAAACGGTTATTGCTGCCGACAACGAAAGTATCAAATGTGTAATTTGGATTTAAGTTGGAACGTTTGGAAGCTTCAGGTTCAGGTGTTTTCTTTCCTTTATTATTGGAAGGTCTGATATTCTTGGTCTGTTCCGGTAAAATAAACTGAATCTCATATTCGGTTCCGATAATTTCAGCAATTGCTACTTTTAAAGGAAGATAATATTTTTTTGAGATATAACTTAAAGTCATCTGTTCAGATGGAACAAGGATATAGAGGGTATTTCCCTCAATTTCCCTCAACGCCAAAAACTTCCAGAGGTTTGATCCAGGTATCAAAAGAAATGTCGCTGACATCATGCTCTGTTTTTACTGTCTGTAAAATTTCATCCCATTTTTCCAAAATCTTGTCCATTTTCTAACTCCGTTTTCTGATAGCACTAAAATATAGCAGTTAATCTTAACTGCTTAAAAAACTCTAAAAAATTCTATATAATGCTATCCTACACTATTTTTGCGGAATTATCAACGTTTAATTGTGGAAGGACTGGGGATAGGGCGTTGATAAAAAAAGTGGCTATATGGGCGTTTTAACGCTTAATGTGAATATACTAGAAGTTATTGTTAATAATGGAAAAATAGTTATAGACCGGGAAAAATAAGGATTGTACACATTTATACACAAGTTATGATGATATTATCAAGAAATTGTCCACAAGTTATCCACAAATTGAGGATAACTTATGTAAACGGCATAAATACTGGGTTTTCTGTGGAAAAATTTTTAATTTTCTATGTGTATAACATTATACCATATATAGATAAAATGCATTTCTTCCTTATATATATAGTGGTAAAAAAACGAAAATCACAGAAAGTGGAAAACTAAATATTGGCAAAAGCCTTATTTTATGAGATTTTGCTTGACTTTGTCCGATTATTTTGATATAAATAAAAATGATGTTTTGTCGCTATTGAAGTAGACTTATCATAACATTGAGTAAAATATATGTTTGAATTGTAGAGGAGGTGTATGTGACATGAAGATGACATTCCAACCTAAGAAGAGACAGAGAGCGAAAGTTCATGGATTCAGAAGCAGAATGAGTACTGCAGGCGGAAGAAAAGTATTGGCTGCAAGA
>OODK01001027.1_pt1 | contig 17292 bp, 14 predicted proteins | sample 1671371 | NCBI WGS metagenome assembly OODK01 (sample SAMN06348150, study PRJEB24527) | human gut metagenome | biome: human gut; feature: ankylosing spondylitis patient; material: feces | host: Homo sapiens | place: China | collected 2015-10 | reverse complement strand
GTTAAGACACGGCCCTTTCACGGCTGTAACATGGGTTCGATTCCCGTACGGGTCACCAAAAGCTCTGCTTCTTAGGAAGCAGAGCTTTTTTCTTTATGTTGTTACTTCTTAATAGGCTTCGGACCTGGTGACCTGTACGGGAATCGAAAAGCCTGCGCCCGCCGCACGTCCGGCGGGCAAAAACGCCCCAGTGGGGCGTTTTTAAGGCGCGGGAGATTCCCGTACGGGTCACACCGCCTCTTTCAAAGAATAGAAAGTGCGCGTCCTGCACCTAAAAACACCCCCGAGCCTATAACTCAGGGGTGTTTTGCTACTATTTCTCCAGTTCCGATACTTTTTGCTGGTAGAGTTTCATTAACTCAGCAACACAGGCGCTTTCGCTGGTTCTTGCGGCAGTTCCTTTTATGAATCCGTAAGCGTCCATAACGGCGCGGTCGTTGGCTTGATGGGCTTTGCGGAGTTCCGGCGGCATGGTCAATTCATCATACAGGTCGGCAAGGCTGCTGTCCGGGTAAAGAGCGCGTGCGTCCAGAATCGCTTGTGCGGTTTGTTCGATTTTGGCTTTTTGCTGTTCGGTTGGTGCAGGCCACGGGAAGTTGTTGTAGACAATATTAACAGAATATGTAAAATCAGACTTTAATCTTCCAGCAAATGCCCGAACCCAAGCGTTATGGCAGTTAGACATCATAATGCCGAAAATAAACAAATTAGAATCAGGCATTATTAGAAGTTTGTCGCTTGCAATGATTTCGTGCGAATAAAATCCGAAAGGAATATACTTCCGTTTTCCAGACGAAACCTGCGGACCGACCAACATCATACCAGTTTGAGGTTGAGTTATTGTAAAAAATAAGGTTGGGGTATCAGCCTTTTGCACAGTAGCTTTTGCGGAACTTGATAGTCGTGATTGCCGTACTGCTTCTACTCTTTTTCTAACTAAGGGCATCTTTGCTAAATCACTCGGACTAGCACCAACTAACCATAAGCAATATCGTTCTTGATTCCGAAGAAAATCGACACCGCCAGAGTATTTCCGAATATATTTTTCTGCCAGAGGTTCAGACTTAATTAGAAAATCTTTTTCCTCTCTCGATAAAATCAAATTTCCGCCATCACTCGGCTTACTGCCATGAATGATACGAGGCATTTTACACAGATTAGTAGCACGACTTTCGATAAATACATTAGGAGCATCAATCAAATAAGGGTTTATGTTTTCATATTCGCCTGTCAATCCATTATCATACACGATTTTGCTTTTGCTTTTGGAGTTCTTTATTGAAAAGCCAATGATAACAACATGAACATGAGCTTTTGAGGATGCTTCGCTTTCCCAAATGAAGGTTTTATATGCAAAATCGATTTCAATGTTGAATCTTTCTATAAGCGTCCCCCAGATAGGAGCAACTTGCTCTCCTTGGGTGATGCTGTTTGTAGATACGAATGCACAACAAATAGGAGTCCCCTTAATCATGTCACAAGCCTTATAATACCAACCAGCAACATAATCAAGGCTATTAGAAAGTTTTATCTTTCCGTATAGGCTGGATACGTCTTGTTTTTGTGAAGCAGAGCAGTACGACGCCCCCACAAACGGCGGGTTTCCCATTATATAATTCAGCTTATCCTTGGGCACCACGCTCTCCCAATCCACCTGCAGGGCGTTGCCCTCTACGATGAATGCGTTCGTTTTCAGCGGCAGAAATTCCAGCGGGACGAGCAGAATTTTCTCCGTCTCTTTCATCATCTGGCTTTCGGCAATCCAAAGTGCAGTTTTTGCAACCGTCACGGCAAAGTCATTGATCTCGATGCCGTAAAACTGGCTGATGGAAACCTGTATCGGGCTTTCGCTGGCGGAATACATCGTGACCTGACCGTGGGAGAGTTCCACCAAAATTTTGTTTTCCAGGCGGCGCAGGCTCAAATAGGTTTCGGTCAAAAAGTTTCCGCTGCCGCATGCCGGGTCTAAGAACGTCAGTGACGCCAGCTTGTGCTGAAAGGCCCGCAGTTTCGCTTTCTTTGTGCGTTCTACCGGGATGGTGCTGATTTCGTCAAGTTCGTTCTTCAGTTCGTCCAAGAACAGCGGGTCGATGACCTTGTGGATATTTTCAATGCTGGTATAGTGCATACCGCCGCTGCGGCGGGTTTCGGGGTTCAAGGTGCTTTCAAAGACGGCACCGAAAATTGTGGGGCTTATCTCTGCCCAATTGAAATTTTCGCTTGCTTTTACAAGCAGCAGCTCCCGGATCTCGTCGGTAAAAGGTGGTATCTCAATATCTTCGTCAGAGAACAACCCGCCATTAACATACGGGAATGCAGCCAGATCCGGGTTGTCATCCTGTAAGTACGGGTCGCGGTCCTGCGGGCGGGTGTCCAGAACTTTAAACAGCTCCACAAGTGCCTTGCGCATACCACGCGTATCAAAAGCAGAGAGATAATCATGGAACATTCCGCGTTGGCCAAAGATACCTGCATCCTCTGCATACAGGCAAAAAACAAGCCGGACACAAAGTTTGTGAGACTTTTTAGCGTATCAACATTATTTCTTCGGGGGGGGGTGAATTGATTATAGAAAGCGTCGTACAGTAAGCCGACGATCTCGCCAGCAGCAATAGAGACTTCCATCTCCCGTTTGAGGTGTTCGTTTCCGGCATCGACAAGGAATTGCAGCCGATAGTATTCTTTTTCCAGATTTGCAAGTTCGATGATTTCAGGCTCACCGCGCGGGCGTTCCATATCGTACACATAGAAAGTACTGAAATTACAGGTCACGACCCAGCGCGGATGCTGCGATACGGGTAGTTCCAGAATATACCGCTTTGCCTGCTCGAAAGGTGTCAGCAGTGCCCCATCGGATTGTTTGATAGGCTTGTTCAAATCCTTGCCCAGGCCTTTTTGTTCGATCAGAACATGGGTGGCGGGAATGGTGCCATCAATAAAGCTGGTGTGATCGAGGTGGACCTGCTCCTCAAACTGGATAAACTGCTCAGGGTGTTCGACTCCGTACACATCCCGAAGAAGCGACAGCCAAAAAGGTTGGCTCTCGCCTTTTTCGTAGCCTTTGCCTTTCCAGTAGGCGGCAAAATTCTTTGCGGCTTGTTGTTGCTGCGCAGCGGTCATAGTGGTCACCTCATAGCACGAAAGTTATCTTTATCATAACATAAAGCCTAGTTTACGGCAATTATGTTTAATAGAAAAGTAGGCCGCAAAATGTTCCACATGGAACATTTTAGCGTGTGCTTTTTTATAATTAGCAACAGGAACTTCGATACTTACAGTTTTAGTAAATACTCATACATAAAAAAGAGAGCTGCACCGGGTGTGGTGCAGCCCCACTTTTTTTATCAATATTATTCCCCGTTCTCCACCGTGACGTCGCAATACCCTTCCGGGTAGTCGCTCAGGGTGGAGGTCGCCCGGATGTAGGTGTATCCGGGGCCGACCGCGGTTACCAGGCCGTTTTCGTCTACGGTGGCAACGCCCCGGGTGTCGGTGGTCCAGCGCAGGGCCGTGTACAGGTCCGCATCGGCCGGCTCAAACTCCGCCGAAAGCTGGACGGTCTCCCCCGGCTTCAGCCGAATCTCCTTAATGTTTAGATGAATCTCCTCCGGGATGCGCACCACAGTGACCGTGGCGGTGGCCGTCTTGCCACTGCATGTGGCGGTCAGGGTCGTGGTCCCGTAGGCCACCGGCACCAGCCACTGCCCGTCCAGCTTGGCGATGCTTTCATCCGCGATTTGGTAGGTCACCGGCTCGCGGCCGGTGGCATCCTCCGGCACAAAGCGGCAGAGGATGCTGGCATGGCTGGACGGATAATGGGAGATTCGCTCGGTGCCGTCATAATCCAAAACGATCTCGGTGCGCTCGTCAAGGTACAGCACAATGTCGTTTAGAATAAGCTCCCGCAGCGGGTTGGTCACCTGCACGGTGCAGCTGGCGGTCAGGTCGCCGCTGGCGTCCGTCAGGGTCAGGGTGGTCTCACCGCCGTGCAGCCCAGTGACGACGCCCTGGCTGTTCACGGTGGCAATGTTCTCGTCCCCGGTCTGCCAGGTCCAGTGGTTGGCATCCACCGCAGTTTGGATCGCGGTGTCTGAGGCTTTGCCCGTGGTCTCGTACTGCACGGCGGCTTCGGCGGTTTCCCCGGCCTGCACGGTGACCGGCTGTAGGCTGATGCCGGTCAGCTCCGCTTTGCCGCAGGCTGTCAGCAAAAGAAGGGCCAGAGCCGGTAAAAATGCACGGTATTTCATAAATCTTCGCCTAAAATCAGCTTTTCTTTCAGCAGGGTCACCGGCGGCTGGCCGGGGGCGCTGGCGGCGGACAGCGTGCCAAAAGTGGCCGCGCTGCCAAACGCGCCGCCGCAGTAGCGGGTCACGGCGCCGTCGCGGCCCATACTCATAGTAATAAGGGCTTTGCCCGGGCGCTGGACGGCCGCCTGAGCCGTAGCCAACAGCAGGCGGGCGGCGTCGGCGCGGTTGCGGGGCATGACGGCCAGCTTGGCGATGTCTGCGCCCAGATCCAGCATGCCTACCAGTGTGTCAGTCATGACGCCTGTGTCGGGCGTGGAACCAAAGTGGTGCTCGCTGAACAGCGCCGAAACACCCACCCGGTGGGCGGCGTCCCGCAGCTCCTCAGTCAGGGGCTTGTCCGCCAGCCACTCAATGTCCAGTGCGTCTGCACTGCCCTGCGCCAAAAGTGCCTGGCAGGCTTCGCCGTACTCGGTGGGGGTCAGGTCGACTTCACCGCCCTCCCGCGCTGTGCGGATGGTTACGATGAGCGGTTTCGTTATGGCGGCGCGCACCTGGGCCAAAGCCGTCGGCCAATCCTGCCGGGGCAGCGGGTCCAGGCGCAGCTCCACCAGGTCAGCGGCGTCGGCACGCTGCGCAGCGGCGGCCTGGGCGGTCAGCTCCGGCAGAGTGCGGGCAAACAGCGGGACGATAATTTTGGGAGCTTCGGCGTGCAGTTCGATCATAAGGCACTCCTTTTGTTGGCAGCAATACTTTGCCTGCATTTTACCACATTTTTTGGGTTTTGTACAACAGCTTTCGCTTGCGATACCCGCCGCCCCGCGCTACAATAATTTGTATAAATGGAGGGTGCGCTTATGAACACAAAACTGCCGGAAAATTCGTTGATTTTGCTGGAGGGTGGCTCGCTGCGCGGACTGTATACCGCCGGCGCGCTGGATATTTTGATGGAGCATGATCTGTACTTCCCCGCCGTGGCGGGGGTGTCGGCCGGGGCACTGAACGCCTATAACTATGTGGCCCACCAGCCTGGCCGCGCGGCCAGCATCAACCTGCGCTACCGCCACGACCGGCGGTACTTTGGCCCGCTGGCGGCAGTGAAAGGCGGCAGCTTGTTCGGCTTGAACTTTTTGCTGAATGACATTGAAAAGGAAGTCCCCTTTGACGAGGATATGTTTAAAAACGGCGGCCAGCGAATGTTTGCCGTGGCCACTTGCGTGGAGACCGGCAAGGCAGTCTACTTTGAAAAAGACCAGCCAGGTTTGGACTTTAAGCGGGCGGTCAAGGCTTCGGCCAGTTTGCCGCTGGCATCGGTGCCGGTCAAGATCGACGGCCACAGCTACCTGGACGGCGGCTGCGCCTGCCCCATCCCCATCAACTGGGCGCTGCGCCAGGGCTTTGACAAGATCGTCATCGTGGCCACGCGGGAGAAAGGTTTCCGAAAAAAGCAGCCCAGCCAGCGCATGGTGGACCTGTATGATGATTTTTATGGCGATAAACCGTTGTTCCTGGCCACACTGCTGACCCAGGAGATGCGCTACAACGCTTTGCTGGACCAGATCGATGCGCTGGAAGACGAGGGACGCATCTGCGTTATCCGCCCCGATGAGCCGGTAGGCATCGGCCGCTTCGAGGGCAGCACCGAGAAGCTGACGGAACTCTACATCCGCGGTTACAAGGAAATGCAGCAAAAATTAGACGGTATGATGGAGTATTTGGAAAAATAGTGACCACTCCCCTTTTGCAGCCTGAGCGATTGAAATAAAAACGCTCCCGGCGGCGGACCTGTGCATGCGATGCGGTCCTGCCTGCAGGGAGCGTTTTGAATTTTGGTTTTAGATGTGCTTTTTCAAAAAGTCTGTCACGGCCTTGGTGTAGGCGGATGTATCGTAGTAGTAGGACATGGCGTGGGTGGCACCGGGAATGACGAGCAGCTCTTTCTCGCTGGCGCAAGCGTCGTAGTTTTCGCGGCTCATGCTGCAGGGCACAAAGTCGTCCGCGCTGCCGTGGATGAAGAGAATCGGAACCTTGCTTTGCGCCACGGCCTTGCGGCAATCCACGGTATCGGGGTCAAAGCGGCCGAAGATCTTGGCACCAGCTTTGCCGACGGCATAGCCCGGCCCCACCGGCACGTGCGGCAGGTACTTGGGCAGACAGGTGCGGCAGATGTCCCGGATGCTGGAGTAGCCGCAATCCGCGATGATGCCGTGAACGCTGTCCGGAAGGTCCAGCCCGCTGGCCAGCAGAACGGTGGCTGCGCCCATCGAGACACCCATTAAAAAGATGGGCACCTTGCCGCTGGACCGCACTGAAGCCCAGTACGACCAGGCGCGGGCATCGTAGCGCTCCTGCGCGCCCATGGTGATGGTGTAGCTGTCACTGCGCCCGTGGGCACGCTGGTCCGGCATCAGCAGGTTGTAGCCCAGCTTTTTGCATAGCACGATCAGCCCCATCGTGTCGCGCATCGCAGTGGAACGGTAGCCGTGCATGATGATGGCGATCGGCGCGTCGTCGGCCTCGTGGCAGTACCGAGCCGACAGCGAAGTACCGTCATCGGCGGTGATATGTACATAGTCGCAGGGCAGGCTGTCCACAAACTCCACATTTTCGCGGATCTGCGGCAAAAAGCGAGAACCCTGCGCCCATTCCTCTGCCGTGGGAATATCCAGCTTCGGCCGCTGGAAAAAAGCCAGGTGGTAGATGCCATAGGCAGCGCCCAGGCCTGCTGCCGCAGCAGCGGTAAGGGCAGCGGCAACACGTTTCATAGGTTTGTGCACCTCACTTTGTTTAGATTATGCTCCCATGGTTCCACGATAGCTTCACTCCCGAAAAAATGTTTTTCTTTTTTTAAAAAACAGTTCCGATTTACACCCAGTTTTCTCCTATTAGTGAAAGGGTAATCTAAACGCGAGTTACTAAGGTTACTGTCATAAAACACAAAGGACAGAAAGGAGAAAAAGAACATGGAAAACAAACAGAAAGACACGGTTGGCTTACAGCTAACGAAACTAAACACATTATATCAAAAACCAACCAATCACGCAAGGAGGAAGCCTATGGACAAACGAAACAGGAACAGTTTACCACCAACTGTGCCATCTATGGCTATAAGAAAGACCCGGAGAACAAATACCACTGGCTGATTGACGAGGAAGCGGCTGCCGTGGTGCGACGCATCTTCCAACTGACCATTGAGGGCAAAGGCCCCTATGATATTGCCCGTACGGTATGGAGGCCAACCATTACGGCATGGCCCTCTTCCCATTTCACAATGGCCGGCACTCCAGCCTGTATGTGGCAGACGACCACTATGCTGATTGCAGCACTGCTGTATGATCGAAAAATTGAGTAATCTTTTATAACAAGCGTCTCAGCCGATGTCTGTCTGAACATTGGCTGAGACGTTCTTTTTATTGATGTGCATGGTCATAGAGGAGCTGAATATCATCCGGCAGATGGTCTGGAAGCAGGCTCTTGATCCGATCCTCGCTGCCGTTCTGAATCGCCTGATCATAATACCAGCATTTGAATCGGAGCATTGTGTACCACCTTTTTGTTTTGACATGACATTTGACATTCCACGGGCGTAGCACCCGTGGAATGTCAAACCGAAGTTTGGCAAAATCAGTGGGGTGGTGAAGATAGCCGTCCTTACGGAGGAAAGAGCAGCTATATTCACCGCCCCACGGGCAGTTATTCTGGTGGTGGTCGAACGACTGGTGGTGGGGCAGGCTTCATTACTCTACAACCTCGTAGTCGGTGAGGTTGATTTTGTCGAAGCTGTTGCGGACTTCCATGTCGAGGATATGACCGGGAACGTCTGCGATATTGCCGCTGAGGTCAGCGATAATCTGGCCCATCTGGTCAGGCGTTGCGCGAACGACGGTCGTAATCTGACCGTATGCGTCCTTGCTGTTTTTCAGCGTGTGCAGACGATACACGTCATAGTGCTGGACGGTGTTCGCGTTTTTGCCCGTAGTGGGAGTAAAATCGCCAACTGCGTGTTCGATACCTACGATTTCGTACTTCATTTTTGTATCCTCACTTTCTTTTTCCGGGGCGTTTTTACTGCCCCTGTTTTGTGAACCAACTCGGTTTTTGTTGGTGACATAAGAGTACAACTTTTTAATCGTAGAAATTTTTTCATCAAAATATTGACAGCACGATTTCCCTATGCTATACTTTGTCTCGATTTTGAAAGACGAATCGAGTTTGTAAGAGTTTTTCAAAGCAATTTACCTACGGACCGCCCGTCAGGGGCTAAGGCCATACGGACAGCCGGGTCCACTGCCGATCGGCAACTTTGGGTTGCCTTATTGATTGAGTTAAAAGCTCAAATTTTATAAGTTGGTTCCTTTACAGCCATGAAATTGCACGTTTTGGCGTGCAGACTTGTGAAACGGTCAATAAAGAGTAGTAAAAGTAAGATTGCTATATAGACTCTGACACGCTCAGCCTTTTTGAATCATGCAGGACGTTCTCTCGGTGAGGTATCGGGGGGATAATCGGCCTGTGTCCCAATATGCTGAATTCAAACGCAAGTCTGCACATCTGTGCATGGCTTGCGTTTTTTGTTTTGCAAAGGGATCGCGAACGGAGGTAAAAATGAACGGAGAAGCAAAGCGCACCCGGCTGGATCAGCGCCGCGCACCCATCCATGAAGCGCTCGAAAATTTCCGCAGGATGCGCGTTGTTCCCTTTGACGTGCCGGGGCACAAGCGCGGGCGCGGCAATCCGGAGCTGACCGCGTTTTTGGGCCAGCAGTGCGTTGGTGTGGATGTCAACAGCATGAAGCCGCTGGACAATCTCTGCCACCCGGTTTCGGTCATCCGCGAAGCCGAGGAGCTGGCCGCCGATGCGTTTGGCGCGGCACACGCCTTTTTGATGGTGGGCGGCACAACGAGCTCGGTGCAGAGCATGGTGCTGACGGCCTGCAAGCGCGGGGATGAAATCATCCTGCCACGCAATGTCCACCGCAGCGTGCTGAACGCGCTGGTGCTCTGCGGCGCGGTGCCGGTCTACGTCAACCCGGAGGTGGACAACCGCCTCGGCATCAGTCTGGGCATGAAGCGTGAGCAGGTGGCCAAGGCCATTGCCGAGCACCCCAACGCCGTGGCGGTGCTGGTTAATAACCCCACCTACTACGGCATCTGCAGCGATCTGCGCGCCATTGTGCGGATGGCGCATGACGCCGGGATGCTCTGCCTTGCGGACGAAGCCCACGGCACGCATTTTTATTTCGGCGGCGGGCTGCCGGTCTCGGCTATGGCGGCGGGCGCGGATATGGCCTCCGTCTCGATGCACAAGAGTGGCGGCAGCCTGACCCAATCCAGCCTGCTGCTGACCGGCCCCAACGTCCACGCGGGCTATGTGCGACAGATCATCAACCTGACCCAGACGACCTCCGGCAGCTATCTTCTGATGTCGAGCCTTGACATTTCCCGCCGCAATCTGGCACTGCGGGGCCGGCAGGTGTTCCATCAGGTGGCCGACATGGCCGAGTACGCGCGCGAGGAAATCAACGCTGTGGGCGGGTATTATGCTTTTGGCAAAGAACTGTGCAACGGAAACTCCGTTTTTGACTTTGATACGACAAAACTCAGCGTCCACACGCTGGACATCGGACTTGCGGGCATCGAGGTTTACGACATTCTGCGCGACGAATACGACATTCAGATCGAGTTCGGCGACATCGGCAACATTCTCGCGTATCTCTCCATCGGCGACCGCCCACAGGAGGTCGAGCGCCTTGTCAGCGCACTGGCCGAGATCAAGCGCCGTTATCACACCGACGGTGCGGGACTTCTGAGTCAGGAGTACATTGACCCCGAAGTTGCCGCCAGCCCGCAGAAAGCATTTTACGCCCCCAAAAAGAGCCTGCCCCTGCGTGAGACAGAGGGCATGGTCTGCAGCGAGTTCGTCATGTGCTATCCCCCGGGCATCCCAATCCTTGCCCCGGGCGAGCGCATCACCGCGCAAATCTTGGATTATATTGAGTATGCCAAGGCCAAGGGCTGCAGCATGACCGGCCCCGAGGACCCGGACATTCTGCGCCTGAATGTGCTGGCTTGACAGGGAGGTTTGCAGTATGGAAATGTGGTTTTCGGAATTTCACACCCCTGATGTCAAGCACAGCATCCGGGTCAACCGCCAGCTTTACTCCAAGCAGAGCGACTACCAGCGCATCGACATTTTTGAGACACCGGAGTTTGGCCGCGTGCTGACGCTGGACGGCAACGTCATGTTGACCGAGCGCGACGAGTTCATCTACGACGAGATGATTACCCATGTGCCGATGTCGGTACACAAAAACGCCAAGGACATTCTTGTTATCGGCGCAGGCGACGGCGGTGTAGTGCGGGAACTGACCCGCTACGACCGCGTGGAGCGCATCGACCTTGTGGAGATGGACCCGCAGGTCATCGAAGCCTGCCGTGCCTATCTGCCCGGCAACGCCTGCCGCATGGACGACCGCCGCGTACACATTTATTACGAGAACGCGCTGAAATTTATCCGCAAGTGCGAGGAAGAGTACGACCTCATCATCGTGGATTCCTCCGACCCGTTCGGCCCGTCGGAGGGGTTGTTCACCCGCGAGTTTTACGGCAACTGCTTCAACGCGCTGCGCGCGGACGGCATCATGGTCAACCAGCAGGGCAGCCCCTTCTATGCTGAGGACGCGACCGCCATGCAGCGCAGCCACAAGCGCATCGCCAGCACCTTCCCGATCAGCAAGGTGTATCAGGCACACATCCCTACCTTTGCGGCGGGCTACTGGCTGTTCGGCTTTGCCAGCAAAAAATATCATCCCATCAACGATATGGACGCCGATGCGTGGAATGCGCTGAACATGCGCACCCGCTATTACACGACCCGGCTGCATGTCGGTGCATTTTACCTGCCGGCGTTTCTGGAGGAAATGCTGCGCGAAGTGGAGGAACACTGATGCTGCATCGCAATGTTGAAAATTTCATCGGCTGCGACAGCAGCTACCGCACGGCAAGCATTGTTTTATACGGTGCACCGTTTGATTCCACCACCAGCTACCGTCCCGGCGCGCGGTTCGGCCCCGCTGCCATGCGGCACGAAAGCTACGGGCTGGAAACCTACAGCCCCTATCAGGACAAGGACCTGACGGACGGCAGCGTCTTTGACAGCGGTGATTTGGAGCTGTGCTTCGGCTCAAGCGAGAGCGCCCTGGTGGACATCGAATCCCGCGCGGCGGAGATCCTGCGGGACGGCAAGCTGCCGCTTCTGCTCGGCGGCGAGCATCTTGTGACCCTGGGTGCCGTGCGCGCAGCCGTGCGCAAATATCCCGATCTGCACATCGTCCATTTTGACGCCCACGCCGATCTGCGGGACGATTACCTCGGCGCACAGCTGAGCCACGCCTGCGTGCTGCGCCGCTGTCATGATTTGGTCGGCGACGGGCGCATCCACCAGTTCTGCATCCGCAGCGGTGAACGGGAGGAATTTCAGTTCGCCGCGCGGCACACCGATATGCACAAGTTCGACTTTACCGGGCTGGCCGAGCTGACCGACTGGCTGTGCCAGGCTGATGTGCCGGTCTATCTGACGATTGACCTCGACTGCCTTGACCCGTCGGCCTTCCCCGGCACAGGCACGCCCGAGGCGGGCGGCGTCAGCTTTTTGCAGCTGCTTGGGGCCATCCGCACCGTGACGAAAGCGAACATCATTGGCGCGGACGTCAACGAGCTGGCTCCCATGCTCGACCAGAGCGGCGTTTCCACGGCTATGGCCTGCAAGGTGCTGCGGGAGCTGCTGCTGGCACTGGAAAAATAAAAATCTGTTATAAATTCAAACATAAAGGAGTTCTATCATGAGCAAAGTTCTTGTTATCGGCTGCGGCGGCGTGGCAAGCGTCGCCATCTCCAAGTGCTGTCAGGTCAGCGATGTCTTCACAGAGCTGTGCATCGCCAGCCGCACCAAATCCAAGTGCGACGCGCTGGCCGCCAAGCTGGCACCCACCACCCAGACCAAAATCACCACCGCGCAGGTCGATGCCGACGACGTACAGCAGCTGTGCGACCTCATCAACAGCTACAAGCCTGACCTCGTTATGAACATTGCCCTGCCGTATCAGGATCTAACTATCATGGACGCCTGCCTTGCCTGCGGCGTCAACTACATGGACACCGCCAACTACGAACCCGAAAACACCGACGACCCCACCTGGCGTGCCATCTACGAGAAGCGCTGCAAGGAGGAAGGCTTTTCCGCCTACTTCGATTACAGCTGGCAGTGGGCCTACAAGAAAAAGTTTGAGGATGCCGGCCTGACTGCGCTGCTGGGCTGTGGCTTTGACCCGGGTGTGACGCAGGCCTACTGCGCCTACGCCGCCAAACATGAGTTCGACTCTATTGACACGATCGACATTCTCGACTGCAACGGCGGCGACCACGGCTACGCCTTTGCCACCAACTTTAACCCCGAAATCAACCTGCGCGAAGTCTCCGCTCCCGGCAGCTACATGGAGAACGGCAAGTGGGTCGAGATTCCGCCCATGAGCATCAAGCGTGAATACAACTTCGATCAGGTCGGGCAGAAGGATATGTACCTGCTGCATCACGAGGAAATTGAGTCCTTGGGCAAAAACCTGCCCGATGTCAAGCGCATCCGCTTCTTTATGACTTTCGGACAGAGCTACCTTGACCATATGCGTTGTCTGGAGGATGTGGGCATGCTCTCCACCACACCGATCAACTACAACGGTCAGGAGATCGTGCCCATCCAGTTCTTGAAAGCTCTGCTGCCTGACCCCGCCAGCCTCGGCCCCCGCACCAAGGGCAAGACGAACATCGGCTGCATCTTCACCGGCAAAAAGGACGGCAAGGACAAGACTTACTACATTTATAATGTATGCGACCATCAGGAATGCTACCGCGAGGTCGGAAGTCAGGCCATCAGCTACACCACGGGCGTGCCCGCCATGTGTGGCGCGCTGATGATGCTGACCGGCGAGTGGACGAAGCCCGGTGTCTACACGGTCGAGGAATTTAACCCTGATCCGTTCCTCAATGCACTGGACAAGTACGGCCTGCCCCGCAGTGAGAACCATAACCCGGTTCTGGTGGACTGATGGTACAGCGCGATGCACGGCCGCCGTTTGCGGCCATCGGCGGCGCGGTGTCGCCGGAATTTGCCGCCCTGCCCACGCCTTGCTACCTGCTGGATGAAGCCGCCCTGACCTGTAACGCGGAAATTCTGGGCAATCTTTCCCGACGCACTGGGTGCAGGGTGCTGCTGGCGCAAAAAGCGTTCAGCAACTACGATTTATACCCGCTGCTGGCGCCGCACTTGGCGGGCACCGAAGCCAGCGGCCTGTTTGAAGCGCGGCTGGGCGCGGAGGAAATGCCCAGCAAAGAAGTTCATGTCTTCTGCGCGGCCTACCGTGCGGACGAAATGGAAGAACTGCTGCAATATGCCGACCATATCGTCTTCAACTCTCCGGCACAGCTGGCAAAGTTCGGCCCCGCGGCCAAAGCAGCGGGGAAGAGCGTGGGCCTGCGTATCAACCCGGAGTACTCGACGCAGGACGGCCACGCGATTTATGACCCCTGCGCCCCCGGCAGCCGCTTGGGCACAACCCGCGCGCAGTGGGATGCCGCCGTGGCGGCTGACCCGGCACTGCCCGCGCTGTTGGACGGCCTGCATTTCCACACCCTGTGTGAGCAGGACGCCGACGCGTTGGCCGTAACGCTGGACGCAGTGGCCGATAAATTTAGCGACCTGCTGTCCAAAATGCAGTGGCTAAATTTCGGCGGCGGGCACCACATCACCCGCCCCGGCTACAACATGACCACGCTGGAGCGCTGCATCCGCCGCGCCCATCAGGACTGGGGCGTGACGGTCTATCTGGAACCCGGCGAGGCCTGCGCCCTGAACGCGGGGTATCTCCTAACCCGCGTACTGGATGTAGTGCAAAACGGCGATACCACAATTGCGATTCTGGATACCAGCGCCGCCTGCCATATGCCGGATGTCATTGAGATGCCCTACCGCCCGCCGCTGCTGGGCGCGGGCGAACCCGGTGAAAAAGCCTGCACTGTGCGCCTTGCAGGCCCGACCTGCCTTGCAGGGGACATCATCGGCGATTACAGCTTTGACGCCGTGCCCGCCGTGGGAGATTTGCTGGTTTTTGGCGATATGGCGATTTATACCACCTGCAAAAACAACACCTTCAACGGTATGCCACTGCCCGCCATCTACGCCCGCAGGCCTGACGGTACAACACGGGAAATCACAACCTTTGGGTACAGCAATTTCAAACATCGGGTTGGAAAATGATTGGTCCACTTCCTATGGCAGTTCTGCGTAGGCGCTCATGTTGCGGATACGAAAGAGTTGGGAGATTACGTTCGACTTGAACCCGAAACTTCTTACGCATCCGGAACAGGTCAAGGTTCTCCGCTTTGCCTTGAAACCTCATCTTGAATTTTTGAAAACGCTGGACGAAGTTCTTGCAGAATCCAGCGGCGAATCCTCTAAAACGGCATAACGACAGGCACTTGTAAGCCATCAACGAGCCCCCAGCCGCAAGTGCAGGGCGGAAAGCATCCGCGCCCTTGCGCCTGATAAAAATTGGAACTTTGATTTTCTCGCCCGGCTTTGCCACGGTGGGACGATCAAAGGAGCGTGCGTTTGAACAAAAAGAAAAAGTCCACAAACACTTCCCCCTATCCCGATGAAGTCATTGACCGTCTGGCACGGGCATTCTACCCAGCCATCCTTGCCTGCTGGAACAGCGAGGAAGGTCAACGGAAGTTTGCCGCGTGGCAGGCGGAGCAGACTCATCATATCCCAAGCAAAGAAAAAAAGAGCGTTCCCGACGGGGAACGCCCTGTTGTACATATCGCTATCGTATGTGGACTTTTCAGGGTGCGTCCGGGTGGGCGCACCCTGTTTTTGTTTTGTCCTCAATCTTCTAACCCTTGACCTCCTGCCATGTTTCGCAGATATTCTTCCGGCTCGCCGTTCAAGATCAGTTCGGCATGCATGACAGTATAAAATCTTTGATGTCAATATTGTTAGATTTGCTGTTGCCGACATAAGCTTATCTCTATGCAGACAATATTTCATGATATAATAGTAGGTTTGGATATAGTTGATTATAGTTTGGAAGTCGATAAAAGTGGGGTGGAAAATGTGTGAAAAACAACATGCAATCGAGTACTGTGAAGCTGAACAAAAAAGGCAAAACAAACGATAATGTGTTGATTTGCTTGCAAATCTGCAACGGATAGCGTAGTTACTTATAGGTGTTCGGTCGGAAAACGACGACAGGGGTGCATAGACCAGCGATAAGCCGTAAATTTTGTCAGTTCTACCCAACTCCACCCAAAAAAGAAAAAGACTGTTGTTGGTTGGCTTAACAGTGATAAGAAAGTAATTTAAACTTGACTGTTAGCTGACGGATTCAGGTGCTAAAAAGGACACCTATTCTTTTGAATAGACGTCCTTTTTTGTTGTGCCGCGGGGCTGTTTTTGAATTGGGTCAGATGGCCCAGCGCTGGCTTTCGGTCTGCAGATCCACCATGTGGGTGTACTGGCCGTTCCGGGCATAGCCCTGCCCCTGATATTTCTCCCGCACACAGACAAGTCCAACGAAAATATAGGGATTCTTTTCCTTGTCCATGCTGCACCCTCAAATTCCTTGTCCGCATCCGGCAAAATTTTGTGCCCGGCGTTTCGGATTGCTCGATAGCCCTCGATATTGGCATCGATCAGCCGATGCAGGTAAGCATTGTCCTTTTTCAGCTTTTCAGGTTTCCATCGGTCTTGTAGCAGGCAAACACTGCCGGAAGCACAAACGAGGCATGGCACAAAAGATAATCCTCCTGCCAAACTGACAAAAATTACGCAAGAAAAATGAAATTTGTTTACAATTTGCCCATGAAGCTGTGCGGCACGTAGGCGGTAAGAAACTTTCCGTAAGGATTCGCCAAGAAATATTTGCATTTTTGCGGCAGGTTTGCTATACTATATTAGTCACATAAATGTGGCATATGAGCGATCGCAGCTCAGTTGGATAGAGCGTCCGGCTCCGACAACTGCGACAGAGCATATTTTATTGTCGTTTTTGTGCGATGTACCGTTGTTTACAGCGTTCAAGCTGCGGTGGTCAACGGTGGTAAGACCACGAATTGACCACTATTGGAAATTGACTACTTTACAAGATTGAAATACGCTGTAACGGCGTTTTTCATATATAAGCGATCGTAGCTCAGCTGGATAGAGCGTTCGGCTCCGACCCGGAAGGCCAGAGGTTCGAATCCTCCCGGTCGCACCAAAAAATCACCTTGCAATGTACTTTGCAAGGTGATTTTTTGTTTACTCTATTTCCGCTTTAAATCAGCTTCAGCAGCATATCATCGGTTGCGTCTGTGTACTGCCCCTGTTGAATTTTCTTGTTTCGCAGCTGGTTTACGGCTGTTCTTGCTAGATGGATTTCCTCACTGGTGAAAACTGATTTTTTACCGACTGGGAGAGAATCCGCTTTCAGTATCAGATAACCTGTTTCACGCCAACCTGTGTTTACGACTCTCTGCTGGTAGTAGTAATCGCCAAGCGCACTTATTAGAATAATTTTGTTGGCACGGGTCAGCTTAATCTTTTTGGTGTTTCTCATAGTCCAATCACCCTTCCAATCTTTTGCTGTGCCTCACGCTTGTTCTTGTCAAAGGCGTGGGCGTAAATATCCAGCGTTGTACTCGCCTGTGCATGACCCAATAGACTAGCCACCGTGCGCACATCCACGCCCTGTGCAATCAGCAGGCTGGCGTTCGTATGCCGTAAGCTATGCACATTCAAATCCAGCGGCAAGTTGTTGGCTTTCAAAATCAGCTTGAATCTGTAAGTGAATGTGCACGGGTTCATCGGTTTGCCGTTAGGCTGGCGGAATAAGTAGTCGTCCTCAGATACGGTTTCGTTCGCCGTCTGCGCTCTATCCCACTCGCACTCTTTCCGCCACGCTTTAAGCAACTGGCACATTTCCTTGCTCAGATATACCATTCTATCACCGCTGGTC